>Ga0326760_1000106_pt1 | contig 46884 bp, 49 predicted proteins | sample GCREP_S_FD_207668 | JGI IMG/M metagenome (GOLD analysis project Ga0326760, IMG submission 207668) | Hot spring sediment microbial communities from Geyser Creek Basin, Yellowstone National Park, WY, United States - GCR.EP_S | ecosystem: Environmental > Aquatic > Thermal springs > Near-boiling... | reverse complement strand
TGACTTCCTCATCCCCCACGTTCTCTATATAATGCGGAGTACCCTTCGGATTGAGAAGGAGATCTCCCGGTCCGAGCACTATCTCCTCCTTATCCGTGCAGAACTTGAGCTTCCCTGAGAGCATGAAAGATAGCTCATCGCTCTCTGAGTGAGAGCTATAGCCCTGAGGCGGATATCTCTCCCCTGGTTTTATCAATGCTACGCCCGCTTGCAATATATCGCCAGCTAGAAGCTCCAAAACGTGTTCCTTGACCCCTCCAGAAGCCTTCGGATATGTCGATCCTCTTGAGGCTCACCTCCTACCTCCCTCACGGAAAGATGATCGGGATGACTAAAAGGATAATAAAAAGTTAATCACTTCTCTCCGCGAGTTTTTCAGAATTTATTTACAACATTTGGGGAGAAAATGCGAAGATTCATGCTCGATGACCCTTCACGGGACCCTCAGTGAGCCCGCATCTCGAGAGGAAAAACTTTTAAGGAGTGCCAGTCGGATGAGTTAGAGGGCGCCGGGGGAGCTGGGAGAAACCCGGCTGAGAGGGCAGCTGATGCGCTGCCGACCCCTCGAACCTGATCCGGGTAATGCCGGCGTAGGGAGAGCGCCCTCTCCTTATGCTGGCCCACCCCTCCCTCCGGCGTCTTCGGGAGGGGAATATGCCTGGGAAGTTGCTGAGAGCTCCTCCTGAGTGGGGAGTTGAGCCCGTAAGTGAGGATGCTAGGATACTCAGGGCCATAGATTTCTTCTTCCTCTGGTTCAGCTTGGGAGTGGGTCTCTTAGTCCTCCAAGCAGGTGCTCTGATGATCCCTTCCCTGACTATAGAGCAAGCGCTCCTCGTATCCCTCAGCGGCTCGATACTCGGGAGCCTCCTCCTAGCTCTTGCAGGGAGCATAGGCTCTAAGTACGGAGTACCCACTATGGTCTCCCTGAGGCCGATCTTCGGTGCATACGGCTCATATTTAGCGACGATATTGAACTTCATCCAGTTAGTCGGATGGACTGCTTTCGAGCTGAAGGTCATGAGCGATTCTGCATCCCTAATCCTCGGAGGTGAGGCATTCAGGATCCTCTGGCTCGTCATCTTCTCATTCATAGTCCTGATCCTAGCGATAGGGGGGCCCCTAGCTTTCGTGAGGAAGTGGATCGAGAGGTTCGCCGTCTGGCTCGTCCTCCTCTCCACTATATGGATAACTCACCAGGCTCTCACATCGGAGTTGAGATCCCAGGGGACCGGAGAACTCCCTCTCACGCTCGCATTAGATTTAGTCATAGCGATGCCCATATCCTGGATGCCCTTGGTCTCGGATTACAACAGGTTCAGCTTGAGGGAGAGATCGAGTTTCCTTGGAACTCTCGTAGGATATACGGTAGCTAACACATGGTTCTACTCCTTAGGAGCTATTTTAGCTGCTATATCAGGCCAGCAGTTCATAGCAGCATCTATACTAAGCTTATACCTCGGAGGAGTTGCCTTAATCGCGATATTAGTCGATGAGACTGATAACGCTTACGCTGATGTATACTCCTCAGCTGTCTCCCTCCAGAACATATTCCCGAAGCTCAGGCAGTGGAAGATAATAATCCCCGTTATATCGATATCAGCTGTTATAGCCTTCTTCGTGCCCCTATCTAACTACGAGTGGTTCCTCCTCATGATAGGCGCTTCATTCATCCCCCTCTTCGGCGTCGTCATCTCCGAATACTTCCTAGTGAGGAGGAGCAATATAGAGCTCGGGGAGTTCTACGAAGGGGCCCCGAAGTTAGTTAAGAGATCGATAGCATCCTGGTTCATAGGGCTCCTCGTCTACAGCGTCATAGCAGTATATTTCCCGGACCTCGGGGCCAGCGTACCTTCCTTCCTCTCATCCCTGCTAGCTCAATACGCTTTTGGGAGGTGGGAGCTTGGTTTGGATAGATCTTAAGAGGGTCCCCGTAGCTCTCACAATAGCTGGGAGCGATTCGGGCGGAGGGGCAGGCATACAAGCTGATCTAAAGACTTTCGCAGCTCTTGGAGTTCATGGAACTGTTGCCATAACATCTATAACAGCTCAGAATACTAAGGAGGTCAGGGCCGTCCAGGATGTGAGCGTAGATGTGATTAAGGCTCAGATAGAGGCTGTAGTTAGCGATATAGGGGTCGATGCAGCTAAGACAGGTATGCTGCATACCTCTGAGATAATAGAAGCTGTCTCAGAGGAGATAAGTAGATACAAAATACCATTGGTTGTGGATCCAGTAATGATAGCGAAGAGCGGGGCTCCTCTACTTAAGGAGGATGCTGTAGGCTCTCTGATAAGGAGTCTGCTCCCCGTAGCTAAAGTAGTCACGCCTAACGCTAGGGAAGCTGAAGTCCTGGCCGGCGTGAAGGTAAAGAGCGTTGAGGACGCTAGGAGAGCTGCTAGGCTCATAGCTGATATGGGACCGGAGGGGGTGATAGTGAAGGGGGGCCATACGGAGGGGAGCGAGAGCATCGATATCCTCTTCTACCAGGGGGATTTCATCGAGCTGAGGGCACCCAGATTGGAGAGCAGGAACACTCACGGTACTGGATGCTCCTTCTCAGCAGCGATAACTGCGGAACTAGCTAAAGGGAAGGACCTCAGGGAAGCATTCAGGGTCGCTAAGGACCTAGTCACTCACGCTATAATGTACGGGATACCCGTTGGGAAGGGGCACGGGCCACTGAACCCGATGGCCTCCTTATACAATGAATCGGAGAGGTACTCTACTTTGATGAGAGTAGTTGAAGCAGTCAGGATACTCGAGGGGATAGAGGATGCGAGGAAGATAGCTCCGGAAGTGGGGATCAATGTCGCTATGAGCCTCCCATACGCTAGGGACTCTTATGACGTTGCCGCGGTCCCGGGGAGGATCCATTTAGTGGGTAGGAAGCTTAAAGCTACCTCTTACCCTGAGTTCGGTGCGAGCGATCACTTAGCTAGGTACATCCTCACATCTAGGCTCTACGATAGGGAGATAAGGGCCGCTATAAACATAGCTTACAGCGATGAGAACTTGGAGAGGCTCTCGAGCATGGGGCTGAAGGTCTCTTGGTACGATAGGAGGGAGGAGCCCGGGGAGGTCAAAGCTAGGGAGGGGGCCACGATACCCTGGGGGGTCAGGGTAGCCGTCGAGAGAGCTGGCAGAGTACCTGATGCGATATTCCACAGGGGGGACTGGGGGAAGGAGCCGATGATAGTGCTCCTGGGGAGGGATGCCGTCTCCTTAGCTGAGGTGGTGAGGTCGATAGCATGATGAGGAAGTTAGTTACAGCTGGGGTTTTATCGGCCTTGGGCGTCGTGATATCACCTCTGCTCTCCTTCCCAATACTCGCCTTCAAGGTGTACCCGGGGCAGCACATGATAAACGCTATCTCCGGAGTCCTCTTAGGACCTTGGTGGGCTGCCCTCATATCCATGATAGTCGGGACGATGAGGATAGCGATTGGCACGGGAACTATCTTCGCCTATCCCGGTGGCATCCCGGGAGCTCTAGTGGTCGGCTTCTTCTCCTGGTTATTCAGGAGGCTGAGGGTGAGGAAGGAGCTAGCAGCTCTATCGGAGCCCCTCGGAACTGTCTTCATAGGGGGGACTATCGCCACCCTAATAGTGGCTCCGATGGTCGGTAGATCCATACTACTCACGGCTACATGGGTGACGTGGGCTATGAGCTCAGTCCCCGGCAGTATAGCTGGCTACTTGATCCTGGAGGGGTTGAGGAGGATTGGGATTGAGGAGATATGAGCTCCTCATAGGGAAGAAGACCCTGATAATAGGCGGGGTTGGGAGCGGGAAGACGAGGCTAACTGCTGAGATATTGAGGGGGCTCATGGACCGCATGGGGAGCCTTACCCTCATGGATTTCGCCCCCGGGAGGGGAGGAGTTGGCCTCCCCCTCTCGAGTTATATTAACATAGGTTGCGTGAGGCCCGAGGGCTTGCACGCTCCCAGGATCGAGGGGAGGGATGCTGAGGAAGTCCTAAGGTTGGCTAGGGATAATGAGGAGAAGATAAGACCTATTTTAATTTCTTTTCTTTCGAAACCGACGGATGCTCTCGTGATAAATGATCTGACGATCTATCTGCACTCCGGGGATCCAGAAATCCTGCTGAAGTGCATAGATTCATCCAAGACCTTCATAGGTAACGCTTATTACGGGAAGGATTTCGATGATAAGGGGAGCGGATTGAATGAGAGGGAGAGATTTTTAGTTGAGAAATTAATGAAGATGATGGATTTAGTCATAAAAATGAGCTAATTATCCCGTTCTAGTTCCCGAAAGATTAAGATGAATAGATAGCTAACCACCCTTATGGGGAGGGTCGCTGAGGCCTCAATCCTCCTCCTCTCGCTCAGTTATATATTCAACGCGATCCTAGGGAGAATCGGAGCGAGAGGAATCGCTGACCTCTCGATGTTAATACTATTTTCCCTATCCATATTGCTCATGAGCACTAGAGTGAGGAGGATAATCCTCCTCCCGATACTCGGATCCTTCCTAGGATTTATCTCCGAGTTCATAAGCTTGAGATATTCCTTTCCCTTCGGGAGTTATCGCTATTTGGCCTTCGAGGGCTTCACTCTCCAAGGGGTCCCCATACCGGTCATAATAGCCTGGGGCGTTTACGTCTACACTTGCTACTTAGCTTCCCTCTCTATCTCGAGGAGGATGAGCATGATAACTGCTTCCTCGCTGATGGTCCTCCTGGATATGGCTTTAGATCCAGTGATGGTTGAGAGAGGCTTCTGGGTGTGGGAGGCAGGGGGAGAGTGGTTCGGAGTACCGCTGACCAATTACTTAGGCTGGTTCCTGGTCTCATCTATCTCACTGATCCTCTATAATTTGGCTGGGGAGGAGCCCCCGGAGGTAGGGTCCACATCCTATATACCATACGTGAGCGGCTTCCTCCCCATACTCTCGATGTCAGGAGCGAGCTCGTGGCTCCCCTCATATATATCTATCTCGATAGCCCTGATACTGCCGATAGTGAGGGCGATAAAGTGATGCGACACCTTTTTAATATTATCGGGGGCTCAGCGGTGGATAATCATGCTAGTGATCCTGAACATATACACGCACTTAGGCGAGCTCGATGATGTAGTCGAGAGGTTGATGGAGCTCGATGAGGTCGTGGACCTCTACGAGGTGACGGGAGATTACGATATAGTAGCTGTGATAGAGGTCGATTCCATCGAGGAGTTCAGGAGCAAGGTGCTCAGGAAGCTGATGGACCTGAAGGGGGTCAGGGGGACTAATAGCTTCGTAGTTCTCCACGCCCATAAGAGAGGAGGGAGGATCTTAGAGGAGTGAGCGGGAACCCCAGGAGGATACTCTTCCCAGTAATAGAGGATTTCTCCCCGGATAAGCTCAGAGCTCTCATATCCGGGACTATAGGTATACCTAATGCAGAGATAACATTACTGCATGTAGTCAGAGTCCCTATGACAGTCCCTCTAGATGAGGAGACCTTCTTAGGGGAGCTAGCTGAGTGGGAAGGTAAGTTGAGGAAGTTGGCTGAACGACTGGAGGGAGGGGGGATTAGAGCTACTGTCAAAGTCGCTCTATCCAGGAGTATCTTGACGGGCATAGAGGAATGCTTACAAGGCCATGATATGCTCCTCTTAGTCAGGGGGACATTCGGGGGGACTCTCAGGAAGATTATAGCTAGGATCTCGATAGAGAAACTCTCGGAGAAGTATAGGACTCCGATAATCGTGATAAGTCGGGATCTGATCTCGTGAAACTTGAACAAAGGCTTTACCTATTGAAGTAACAGAATAGTCTTTAAAGAATAAAAAAGAAAAAGTATGTTCATTTCAGTTTGTACTTCCCATCCCCTGTCTTCTCTACTTTCCCCGCTTTCTCCAATCTCGTCAATTGACCCTTCACTACGCCCGCCTTAGCTCCCGTAGCCTTAACTAACTCCTCTACGGACTTAGGGCCGGACTTCAACTCCTCCAGTATCTTGTCCTTCACACCCATACTGACCCTCTGTTCACTCGAACTTCTAGAATAAAAGGATTTTTTGCAATTCTATGAAATTTCAAAAAAATGAGGCAGTAGAAATGGAAATCTTTTAATCGCAAAATCACTACATTATTGATTTTTTCTATCCTTCTCTCTTTACTTAGATAAAATTAAAACATCAATTTCAGCTGAGCTCCCCCGGAGGAGCATTGGGGTGGGAAAGTTAATAAGTTGAATTTAGCTGCGGTGGGTGAAAAGGGTGGGTGGGGTGGGAAAGGGATCATTTAAACGGGATGAGGTCTCACTCAAGAGGGAAGTTGGGCTCTTCGGCGCTTTCTCCATGGGTTACGCTGATGTAGGTGCCGATATATACATGGCTATGGGCATAGTATTCCTGTTCTCGGCGGGGGCAGCTCCTCTCTCATTCCTCATAGCAGCTATAGCTTACATAACGGTCTGCTTCGCATATGCCGAGCTCAGCTCCACGTACCCTCTAGCCGGGGGGGCCCAGATATTCGCCGCTAGAGGATTAGGGGATCATATGGGCTTCCTAGCTGGATGGTTCCTCATACTGAGCTATATCGTTGATATAACGCTCTTCGCCCTCTCATCTTCAGGCTATCTATCCTTCCTCTTCCCCTTCATAAGGAAGATCTCCATTGAGGTGGGTCCCCTCTACTTAAACGGGCTGATCTTAATGACCATAATCCTGATAGGCTTCCTGATCCTCATCAACATAATAGGCATAAGGGAGTCCGCGGTCTTCACGGAGGTCCTAGTGGCTATAGACCTCATTGTCGAGTCCTTCATACTCGGAGCCGGCCTCTTCCTAATATTGCAAGATCCATCGAAGCTTTTAAGTAACTTAGGCGAGTTCGGAGCTCCGGGCGTCCATGAGGACGTCTCATATATACCTGGGCTCGATTTGAATTTCCAAAACTTCCTATATGGGACTACTCTCGCTATGAGCTCATTCGTGGGGATAGAGTCGATAGCTCAAGCATCGGAGGAGATAAAGAGGCCATATAAGTGGATTCCCATAGCTACGAAGCTATCAGCAGTTTCAGTCCTCATATTCGCGATAGGGATCTCTATAGCAGCCCTAGGGACAGCTGGCTGGGAGGCGCCCGCAGTACATAGGGAGATGTCCATGGCAATCATAATGAGATCCGTCCCTATAATAGGTAGCTACGCCTCTATCCTCGTGGCATTCACTGGCTTCGTGATAACGCTCGCTTCCTCAAATACAGGTGTGATAGGGGTATCTAGAGTAATTTACTCCATGGGAAAATTCAGGCTCATGCCGGGGAATCTTTCAACAGTTAACAAGAGGTTCAGAACCCCTGTAAGGGCTATAATCTTCTCGGGGATCGTAGCAATTTTAATGAGCTTCCTTGGGGAGCTGGAGAGGATAGCAGATGTCTATGCCGTAGCTGGTCTCCTCTCATATCTCTTAGTCCACCTCTCCCTTCCTAGATTGAGGAAGATAGATAGAGATGCTTACAGGCCTTGGAGGGCTCCTGGGGACCTTAAGATAGGGGGGAGGGAGATTAATTTAGTGGCGACGATAGGTCTCCTTTCAGTCGGTTCCCTCCTCAGCATAGTGATCTTACTGCATAAGATCGGTAGATCCCTAGCTCTCCTCTGGCTCCTCATAGGCATCCTAACTTACGTTAGCTACAGGAAGTCAGCGGGCTTACCTGTCCTGGGGAGGGTGTCAGCTGATGAGATGAGACCTGCTGAGTATAGGAGGAGCGTTATAGCATTCATAAGGCCTTATGAGGATGAAGATGTCGCTGAGGATATAACGCACGCTCTTAAGGGTAGATATAAAGTCCATCTCACATCGATAATAGATCCAGAGGGGCTGAGCTCGGAGGAGATAGAGGAGGAGAGGATGAACGCTCAGAGGATACTGAACAGGATAGCATCCAAGCTCAGGGGGATGGGCCTCGAGGTGACCTATAGGATCGAGTTCGGTGAGCCGAGGGAAGTCGCGATTTCCTTCGCTGAAGCTGATATTTATGATTTCATCCTCGTGATAATAGGCAGGGGCACCAGGAAGCTCGAGGAACCGGGATTGGCCAGGCTCCTGATGGAGAAGTTCCCGGGTAAGGTCATAGCGGTGAGGAGATGATTCAAAATCTTCCCATATATGGTAAAATTTTTAGAGCAGATGCCTTCATAGATATCAAAACCCTCCTCCCCTCTCTCACGTCAAGCTCCTCCAACGCTTGCTTCGTCAGGAAGGACCTGAGCTTGACTCCGGAGGCTTCCAGGGAGACTTCGTACACGGGAGGCCTATATTTCACAGCTATCACTTCTGCCTCGAGTAAGTTCCTCGCGCTCGTCTTCGGGAGCTCGCCCAAGGGGTGTATGAATATATCCTCGGGCCTCACGATCACTAGAACATCTCCCTCCGACTCGTAAGCTGAGATCAGATCGATACCATTCACCCTTATAACTGTAAAATTCTCCCTCCTCTCAGCCCTCCCCCTCAGTATGTTCTCCGGCCCCATGAATTCGGATGCCCCCGGATCCTCCCTGAGCTCCTCCAAACTCCCGACCTTGATGATCCTGCCCCCCACGATAAGCGCTATCCTATCCCCCAGATAGCTAGCTTCCAGATGATCGTGGGTCACGTGAATAGCTGTGAAACCTAGCTTAGAATGTATCTCCTTGAGGAATGCTTGAAGCTCCTCCCTCAAGCTCCTGTGGATTGCTGAGAGGGGCTCGTCCATCAGAACCGCTTTTGGTTCTATTACTAGAGCTCTGGCTAGAGCTACCCTCTGCCTCTCCCCCCCACTCAGAGTGATTGGCTTCCTCTCGAGGAGGTGCGATATCCTCAGTATCTCAGATATCTCCCCGACCCTCTCCCTCACTTCCGATGAGCTCTTCCCCCTCACCTTGAGACCGAATGCTATGTTATCGAAAACGCTCATGTGGGGGAATAGGGCATATTCCTGAGGTACGTAACTTAAATTCCTCATCTCAGGCGGGAGCTTCGTCACATCCCTCCCATCAACTATTATTTTCCCCTCTTCAGGCTCTATGAATCCCAATATCGTCTGAAGGAGGAGGGTCTTCCCCGCGCCCGTGGGCCCCATTATCACTAAGTACTCGCCATCTCCCACGCTCAGATCAATATCCTCGAGAGAGAAATCTCCCAGATTGACGCTTAGCTTTCGAACCTCTATCATCTCCTCCCCCTCCACGGGTATCTCACTATAATGAATATTGCGACGCTCATCAGGAAGAGGGGAAGGGCTGTAGCGCTAGCAGCTCTCAGACCATGCGTCCAGAACCTGTCCATTATGAGTACGTTTATCGATCTAGGGTAATAAGCCACTATTAGTATGGCTCCGACCTCACTGATCCCCCTCCCCCAGGAGAGCAGGGAGCCAGTGATTATGAAGCGGAGGGAGAGGGGGAGGGTCACCTCAATGAAGGTCCTCCACTCAGAAGCCCCCAAGCTCCTAGCGACATATTCCAGATTCAAATCTATGGAGTTGAAGCCCTCTATCAAGCTGCCTATCATGATGGGAGCGGATACGAAGGCCATAGTAGCCACTATACCGTAGAAGCTGTCCTCGATCGTTATGCCGGCTTTAGAGAGGAGGAGCCCCACGGGGGCTCTCGAGTTATACGCCATCAGGAGCATTATACCTGCAACTCCATGCGGGATAACTAGCGGCAGATCTATGATGGCTTTTAGCAATCCCTTCCCGCGGAATTCCCTCCTGGAGAGGAAGTAAGATAGAGGGATGCCGGAGATGAGGAGGAGTGAGGTGGAGAGGAGGGAGGCCGACACCCCTATCATCAGAGCTTCCAGTGCCGTATCATCTAGCCCGTACCTCGCAACATCTTTAGGATCTGTCCAAATAATGAAGGAAATAATCGGTATGAGTAAAAAGAGGATCAGAAATGCTCCAAATATGCTGAAAGCTTTTAAAAGGTTGAGCCTCATCCTCCAACCTCCTTAACTATGCCCTTCAGCTCCTCAGGGACTTTACCGTAAGCTAGAGGCGGCCTCATGACCCTCTGACCGAGCTCCTCGAAGGTATTGAGCCCCTCTGTGAGGAGGAACTTCGTGAACTTCAAGGCCTCATCATTCCTCGCTGCCTTAGGTATAGTGAGCCCGTAAGCTATAGCATCACCCTCTATGACCTCACCGGAGCCCAGATGGACTTTGGCATGAGAGTAGAAATCCTTGAGCTCCGGATTTCCGAGATCTATCTCATCAGGCAGCCTCACGTAACTCAAGTTGTGCTGGATAGCTACGCTCTCGTACTCGAAAGCGTAGTCCAGGACACCGGATTCCAGTAATGCCAATAGTTCAACACTCTTAGGCCTGATCACTACCTTCTCAGATCCCCGAACTGGATCGGGGACCCAAGCTTCCATCCCGATGACCCTTATGTTCGTCCCCCTCAGAAGCTCTGAGGCTAGAGGCGATTCACTCAGATTCGATGCCAGGAGAAGGGAGATCAAGCTCCTGTATCCGCAGGGATCCCTATTGGGATCAGAGAAACCGAACTTGACTCCATCCCTCATCAGTATCCGATACCAGTTGTTCTCATTTATCTCACCAGCATATTTACTCGATTCTGTGTAAGCTATTACGAGCCTGTTGGTCGCGAAGACCACGTACCAATCAGCCTGATCCGCCATTAGCTTTGGGATCAAGCTGTAATCAGCTACTAAAATCAAATCCGCATATTTCCCGAGCTCCGTAACCTTCTTTATTGCCTCTACGCTCCCGCTAGCCTCCAGTTGAAAATCCAAATTCGGGTCGATTCTCCTGTAGAGCTCAGTTATCCTCTCAACGGGGATCTGGAGAGAGCCTGCGAGGAATATCTTCAGCTTCTCTGGTGTTTTGCCTGAGGGAACTGAAGACTCGGGAACGGATGTTAGAGTCTTGTATGCTATCAGGAGAGTGATCGAGATGAATAGTAGGATCAGGAGGTAGTACTTACCGCGACTCATGCGACTCCCATTATTCATTAATGAATAACGGACTCTATAAAAATTCATGCCCTATCTTTTCAGCCGCTCAGACAGCTTTGAGAAGCTTAATAGGTGGTAACTGCCTCAAGGCATGTGAGCATAGATGACTTAGAGGTCAAGCTTGAGATAAAGTTGATGAGGGGTAATTCTGTAATAATGGACGGATTGACAGCAGATCTGTTGAGAGCGATATCATCGAGCGGTTCAATATTAGCGTCAGCCAAGCTCCTCGGGATCCCCTATGCGAAGGCCTGGAGGATGATAACGTCCCTAGAGAGGAGGATAGGGGGCAAGGTCATCAGGCAGAGGAGGGGAGGGGCTGGAGGGGGAGGGGCCGAGCTCAATGAGATCGGCATCAAATTACTGAACTTCTTCGAGGAGATAGAGGAGAGATTCGGCATCAAAAAGCCCTTCAGATTTGGGGGAGTTGAGAGAAGTGATCTGGTAGTGATGGGGAGCCACGACCTCCTCCTGGAGGGGATACTGGGAGGCCTCAGGGGGAAGGGGATCAGCGTGGAGGCTCACTGGATAGGCTCTTGCGGGGGCCTCCTCTCACTCTCTTTAGGGGAAGCTGATATCGCGGGCATCCACCTCCTAGATTCGAGGAGCATGGATTACAACGTCCCGTTCGTGAGGGAGCTCTTCCCCAGGGGAGTGGCCCTCTTCAGGGGATATGAGAGGGAGATAGGATGGGCTTATAGGGATCGTTTCTCGATAGATGAACTGATCTCAGGAAAATTGAGGCTAGCTAACAGGAATAAGGGATCGGGGACGAGGATATTGATAGATAGGATCTTGAGTGAGTTAGGCGGATGTGCGTCAGTGAGGGGCTATAGGAGTGAGTACTTCACGCACTCATCAGCTTGCGAGGCTGTTGTCAGGGGGAGGGCCGACGTCACTATGACGATAAGGCCCGTTGCAGAATCCTTCGGCCTGAGATTCTCAGCGATAGGATGGGAGAAGTACGATTTCGCTGTTAAGGAGGAGATATTGGAAAAGGAAGCATTCATTGAATTCCTGAGGGAATTGACCTCTAAAAAGGATTTTAGTATAGCTGGATATCGCTTCCCAGAGGATACCGGAGCTAGAATCCTCTGATCCATCAGCGAGATCATATGAGGGCCTCCACTACCCCATTCTTCGCGTAAGCTATAGCCATCCTCGGCGTGTTATAATAGTACCCGAGGTCCCCGTCCCTATCTATCATTATTATGCCTCCCCTACCCCCGACTCTACCGAGCAAGTCGATAGCAGCCCTCGCAGCTTCCATAGCGCTCAAACCGAGTGCGAGCATATCTACAGCTGATTTCGCCAGCACAACTTTAATTATGCTCTCCCCGTGCCCCGAACATGCGGCGGCCCCTTTCCTATTATCTGCATATAGGCCCGCACCTATGACGGGGACATCACCCACTCTCCCGGCCATCCTGAATGGGGAACCGCCAGTTGAGAGAGCTGCAGCTAGCCTCCCCTTAGAGTCTATAGCAACAGCGCCGACTGTTGAGTCCTTCTCGAATGCCTTCCTCGATGACATCCCTTTCGCTCTGAACTCCTCCCACCTCCTCCTCTCCCTCTCGACTATGAGTTCCCTCGGATCTATTAAGCTCATACCGAAGCTCTCCGCTAGCCTATGGGCTCCCTCGCCCACAAATAATAAGTGCTCAGTCCTCTCCATTATCATCCTAGCTAACCTCACGGGATTCTTTACCCTGTTAACTGAGGCGACGGCGCCAGCATTTAGCTCCCCATCCATTATGGAAGCATCTAATTCAACGTAACCGTCCCTGTTGAGGAATGAGCCTACACCGGCATCGAAAGTCGGGTCGTCCTCCATCAAAATGACTGCCCTCTCTACAGCATCTAATGAGTTATCCGTCTCCATTAGGACCTTCCAGCCGAGTTCAGCAGCCTTCCTCACGCCGGTAAGATGAGCCTCTACTTCCTCATCCGGTATGGCCCAAGCGCCACCGTGCACTATTATAACTGGCTCCGTACCGATCACCCCATTACGCTATCCTCGAGTTAATTAAATGTATTCCCCGAATCCTGACTCCTCTGGAATCTTCCTTTTAGGAATGCTCACTTTAAGCTCCTATCATTAATGTCAATTTTTTGATCTGTAGTACTATTTCATGTCATTATGACTTATCAACCCTCTATCTCCCCCAAGCTCTCATCTATTATCTGGACGGCCCTCTCGACCTCCTCCTTGCTCACGGTGAGAGGGGGCGCGAACCTCACGACGTTCCCATACCAACCGCTAGTCGCGAGTAATAATCCCCTCTTCAGAGCTTTATCGAAGCAGAGCTGAGCTGTCTCCTCCCTAGCTGGCTTTTTGCTCTCCTTATCCTTGACCAATTCTATTCCCAGCATGAGTCCCTTCCCCCTAACATCCCCAACAAATTTCCTCCTCTCTTTCAGCTCATTGAGGAGCTTAAGAGCGTAGTCACCGACTTCCCTCACGTTCCTGAGTATAGCTTCCTTATTCTCGATGAAATATGATAGAGTAGCATCTGCCGCAGCCATAACTAATGGTGGAGCTGCATAAGTAGAGTGCTCATCCCCGGGCTCCATAGAAGCTGCTATCTCCTCTCTCGTCACCACAGCAGCTAAAGGCAGGCCCCCAGTCATCCCCTTCGCCACTACGACTATATCTGGGACTACGTTAAGGGCCTCGAACCTCCAAGTAGTTCCGGTCCTCCCCATCCCGGTCTGTATCTCATCGAATATCAGGAGGGAGTTGTTCTCCCTCAGTATAGAGGCCAGTTTAGGAAAGAAGCCATCCTCAGGGTAGATTATCCCACCAACTCCCTGTATTGGCTCTATTATGAGAGCTGCATAATCCCTATTCCCTGAGAACTTCAGATAGTAATCTATCAATTGTAAGATGGAATCAGAGCAGCTCTCGCAACTATCTGCCTTCACTGGACATCTATAGCAGTAAGGATACGGTACATAGCTCATTCCAGGGATTAATGGGGCGAACTCCTTCTTCCTAGATCCATGGAATGTTAGAGTCCCCGAGGTCCTCCCGTGGTAGGATCCCATTGTCAATAAAACTTCCTGCCTCTTCGTGAACTTCTTAGCGAGCTTCAAAGCAAGCTCTACTGCTTCACCTCCTCCGGGCTTGAATGCCACTCTATTTAGCTCCCTCGGGAAGAGGGAGAGGAGCTTCTCGGATGCCCTAAGTAAGTACTCGGAGTAGTAGACGTAGGAGCCCCCCGCTATGAGGTTCTCAGCTGCTTCCTTTATCGCTTCAACGAGGTAATCCGGGTTATGGCCTAGATAAGCTGTGGTTATCACTGTCATGAAATCCATATATCTTTTCCCATCAACGTCCTCCACATAAATGCCTTTCGCCTTTTTTACCACGATCCTATGCGTCTTAAATAAGTTCGTCATGAGAGAGGAATCCAATCTCCTCAACATGTCCTCCTGCATCGGCTAATTGGGGGTCAATAAAATATAATGACTCATGCCCCAGCACTTAAGAGGGGTTTACTTAGAAGAATGAGGGGGAAAGTGTTATAACCCCCAGCGGAGTAACCCCGGGAGTTGAGGAGGGTCGAAGATGGAAGGTGATGACTCCGATGCTCAAAGATCGGGAGAGAAAGTTCCAGATACTCAGGGACTCCATGTTCTCACTGAGCTTCGATATGGGCGGACTCATAGCCGGAGGCCTCCTGGAGAGTTTTTCCGGGCTCGCTCTGAGGACCGGTTGGAGCATAGCCCTCTATCCGATAGTCCTCACTGGCAGAGGGGCTTTGAACGGGATAGAGGCGGCCAGGATAAGCACTGGCCTCCACCTGGGGACCGTGAAGCTCACTTTCAGGGGGAACACTAAATATTATTACTCGATATTGGCATCGATGGTGACGCTCTCCCTATTAATGAGCCTCCTCATGGGATCACTCGCCTTCATATTCTCCGGAGCTACTTTAGAGGAGCTTCCAATCATCTTATCCACAGCGATATCCTCGCAGACCATAGCTATTATTTTGATAGTGCCTGCCACATCATTAGCTGGCCATGAATCCTTCAAGAGGGGTCTGGATCCCGATGCCGTGGTTTATCCGATATCATCCACGGTAGCTGATATATGGGCGACTATCTCCTACATCATAGCCCTCACAATAGCTTTCGGCCCCTCGATCATCAATCATATAATAGCATCAGCCACCGTTATATTCACTCTCTTAGTGATAGCGATCTTCTCTAGGGAGGAGGAGTTCAGGAGGACCATCAGGGAGTCTTTCCCTACAGTGGCCTCTGTGACTCTAATATCCAGCATCTCGGGGTTCTCACTCTCCTCGGCTAGGAAGAGGATAGAGGAAACTCCCGGGATCCTAACGATATATCCGGCGATAATAGATACCTTGGGTGATTGCGGCGCTATATTCGGATCTACCTCAACTACTAAGTTATTCACCGGTTTGATGGAACCTTCCCTCAGCAAGATAGCATCTAGAATTAATGAGTTAGCTCAGATATGGATCGCTGGTCTCATATACTACTTCCTATACGCTATCATAGGCTTCTCAGTGGGAGGGAGCATGAGGTCATTCGCTATACCCCTGCTAGTCTACTCGATCCTCTTCCCCCTAATATCCTTATTCACCTTCTCCCTGGCGATAGTAGCTTTCAGGAAGGGGCTTAATCCGGATAACTTCATAATACCCCTGGAGACCACTATGACTGACACTATCACGACAGTAATGCTTTCAGCAATACTCTCAGTCTAGATGCCCGAGCAACTGCCGTCTCCTCTCAAATCAGCGCAGCCTATCCTCAATCCATCAAGTGAGAGCGGCCACGCCGAGCCTCGATGGATACCTCCTCACATCCACCTTCACACCGCTCCCAATCTCGAGCCCCTCCTCAGCGACTAGAATCCCCTTTGAGAGATCGAAATAAGCCCTAGGAAAGTCTAAGGCTTCCCTCAGGTCCATGCCGAATTTGAATATGTTCGTAGATAGCCACCAGTGTATCTGAGGCCTGTAATGACCACCAGAAGTTCCTATGACATACCAATCATCATCTAACTCAAAGATAAGGGAGGATAGCGTGTGTAAAGTCCTCTTTCCAGGTTCGAGCCTGTTCACATGATCTTCTTTCAATGAGAAGCTCGATGCCCTGCAGTTAAGCGTTATCTGATAATTATAGTGATAACTATCTATCGATGTGGAACGGATAGTTATTAAGTGATAACTATCCGACAACGGAGGCTACTACAGATGCATCTACGGCATTTCCCCCATCTCTCAGGACTTCAGCCGCTACAGTAGATGCTAGATAATGTTCAGAGGTGATGACGCTATCGTAAGTCATGAAGGGATGCATCTAAAATTGCGAGGGGATAATTGAAAAATTTTACTGTATTCGCTTCCTCGGGGGATCCTCCATGAGGCTCTTGACTAGCTTCAGAGAGTTCTCTATATCGCTGACTTTAGCTAGGGCTTGAGGCGAGTGTATATACCTGGCCGGGACTGAGATCACTCCTACAGCTACCCCATCACCGCTCAAGCTTATAGTCGCGGCATCCGTGCTGCTCACCGGGGATAGCTGGAGCTGGTAGGGGATCCCTAATCCTTCAGCTCTAGCTATAATCGATTCTAGTAGCCATCCCTTGACTATCAATCCCCTATCCATCACCCTTATCGCCGGCCCCTTCCCCAGTTGAGTTATATAGTTGTACTCCTGGACCTCGGGTACATCCGATGCTATAGTACCCTCCAAGACGAATGCAAGGTCTGGCCTCACTCTATTGGCCGCTACTTGGGCGCCCCTGAGCCCCCTCTCCTCCTCGCAAGTGAAAACAGCATATATTTTTTCACCAGGTTCCACGCTCTTCAATGCCTCAGCGAGCAGGAAGCATCCTAATCTATCGTCCAATGCCTTCCCAATTACAGATCCTGTCTCGGGTTGATATATGAACGGAGAATCGAAGGTTATCAGAGTGCCCGGCCTTATCCCGAGGCTCCTAGCCTCCTCTCCGCTGGAAGCACCCACATCCACGTAAAGCTCATCCATCTTAGGGATCTTCTCCTCACCCATGTGAGCTGGAAGAGTGCCCACTATTCCCCTGAGCTTCACTTTCCCGTGAACAACTACCCTCTGAGCGACTAATTGCGATGGGCTGAGGCCTCCAAGGGCTACTACTCTGAGGAAGCCCCTCTCATCTATATGCCTCACCATCATGGCCACTTCATCCATATGAGCCGCGAACATCACTTTCCTCCCGCTCCCCTTCACAGCGTATAAGTTCCCGAACCCGTCCTCTTGGAGCTCATCTACTCTGCCCTCTAGCTCCTCCTTCAAGATCTCCCTGATCTCATCCTCAAAACCTGGCGGAGCAGATGCTAGGGAAAGCCTCTCCAGGAGCTTCAAATCCATAAGATCACCTCAGATGAGAGTACGTCAGCAGTTCCCAAAAAAGTTAACTTATAACTCCTATGTACGTAGATCGCGGAGGAACTAAAGCCTGTGCCCGGTATGTGGGGGAAGGTTAGCTCCGAATGGGAATAGGCTGCTGAGATGCCCGCGTTGCGGTCACGAAAATGATAGGCATAATAGCGGGCATGCTCAGGATGAGAGGAACTGTTGCCCCTGAAAGACACAGAAGCCGAGGCTGAGGTGGAACGGATAGTTAAACTATCCGACAACGGTGAGCATCCCTCCATCTATTGGAATGAGGGCGCCGGATATATAAGATGCCCTCTCACTGCACAGAAACGCTATCAAATCCCCCACTTCCTCTGGCTTACCGAACCTCCTCAGGGGTATCTCCTTAGATGCTTCCTCCTCCATCCGCTCGAGAGTTATGCCTAGTTCCCCAGCTTTAAAAGCTAATAGCTCCCTCTGGCGCTCGGTCATTATCCTGCCCGGCATGATCCCGTTTACCGTGACTTCCGGAGCTAGCTCCCTCGATAATACCTTTATCAGGCCAGCTAGGCCCGTCCTGACGACTGAGGATAGGGGTATATTCATGTTCACCTCCTTCACGGCCGTTGAAGTTATTAGGACTATCCTTCCCCATCCCCTCTCCTTCATCCTGTAACCGAAGAGCCTGGATAACCTGACTGAGCTCATCACGAGCAAGTCGAATGCTTCATACCAATCTTTATCATCCAGATCCCTGAATCTGGCTATCCTGGGACCTCCATAGCTGATAACTAATATATCAGCTCCTCCTAGCTCCTCAGCCCTCTCATAGAGCTCCGATATGTCCTCAGCTTTCCTCAGATCCGAGGCCTTGAAGTGAACCTCCCCGTACCTTGAGAGCTCCTCAGCAGCTTTCTTGAGTTTCTCCTCGCTTCTCGAGGATATTAGGACCCTAGAACCTTCCCTCAGGAGAGATATCGCTGATGCCTTCCCCATCCCGGAGCTAGCTCCAGTTACGACAGCTGACTTGCCCCTCAGACCGAGATCCATAGGCTATGCTGACGCCATTTTCCTAAAAACTTTCTCAGGATTATCGCTATGAGGAGAATCGCTAAGAGAGATGAGATGACTGTGAACCTCGAGTTGTAACATCTGTAAGTAGCGATGGGCTTCCCGTAGTTCAGGATCGTTACCTCATAGAAGGGGAGGAAGCCCGTATCTACACTAGCTCTGGTCCCATTGTAGATCCTACCCTGGGCGCTTATCCCGATCTTCCCCTCTCCTCTAACCTCAACTAAGCCATCAGGCGAGAGCTTAACCTCCAAGTCGCTCAAATTCACATCCCTCTCAATCTCGAGGCCGTTTAAATCCTTCAACTTTAATTTGAAGCTCCCAGAACTCCCTACAGGTATGAAGGATTCTCTCGAGACTTCAACTCTCCCGGAGCTCCCATTGAGCTCATAATTCAGCTCCCCCCTCAACCATTCCGGTATGTCCCAGCTGAGCAATATCCCATAGCTCTTCCCCTCCACCCTCAATTTAGATAGATCCGCGAATATGTGCAGTGTGCCATTCGAATCCAGCGAGGCCACGATTCCATCGAAGGAATATATCGAGTAACCGGGCACCTCTATCCTCTGAAGGACCCTCCCGCTCTCTGAATTGAGTACAGCTATTTCCTTCCCCTGCAGGGCCACGAAGAAGAGTCCATCCGATGAACTCAGCTTCAAGGGTATGCAGCAGCTGCACAACTTATTAGTCCAAGCTACTCCACTCTCGCTGAAAGCGAAGACCTCACAATCCTTCGTCGCTACGCACATTATCCTACCAGATAGATCTACATCGAATATTTGAGTGTTCAACCTCGCTCTGATCGACATTCCGTCCTCCGATAGGAGAATAGCTTCATCTCTATCAACTACCAAAAGGAAATTCCCGTCCCTCGACCACTTAGCAATTCTAGGCCTCAAATCGAATTTCCTCTCACGGCCATCTATCCTCAGTGTGAGGCCGTCCTTGAGTATCGCGTAACGATCCTCCGAGTAAGGGATGAAGGAGCAGCCCTCGCATCTAGCCACTTCCCTGAGCTCTGGTAACTTTAAGAGGCTCCCCCCGCACTGTATGAATATATCCCTCCCCCCTAATAGCTTGCAACCACTAATATTGAGGGGCTTCCCCATCAAGAGGAGTTCCTCATTCTGAATAGCGATCAGATCTTTGTTAAATGCGAAGTTCCTCGCGTTAATACCTAGCCTAGATATCTCGAAGTATGGGAGGGCTTGGGGTCCCATCGTGGGGAGGAGGATCAGCAGGAGGATCAGCTTAGCAGCACGCATCCCCCTAACTCACTGTGAAAGTTTTTTAAACATGTCCTCACCCCGCTAATGTGGGAGAAATGAGGAGCTCTATAATCATGCTGATCCTCCTGCTGATCGACTTCGCGCCCCTCCTAGCTGAAAAACCTCCTAATGTCGCTATAATAAGCAATAAGGCTGATGAGCCTACAGCTATATTCTTAGGCGGTCTCTTGAGCGAATCCAGGGTACAATTCGATATACTTGGGCCAAGGGATTTCCGGAGGGCTCTGGAGAACTACGATGTCATAATACTGTTGGGAGGACCCAAGGCTTACGATGGGATAGGGGAGATCTCCTCAAATTACATACCACCTGAGAACGCCACGAATTTGATAAACGAGCCCAGGACCTTCTTAATTTCGGTATACAAAGGTGGAAGGGATATAATAGTTATAGCTGGCCACACGAGGCAGGAGACGAGAGAAGCTGTGCCTTACTTCTTCAGGGATCCTATAAGGGTCACTAAGCTCTGGAGGTGGGCGGGCTATCCAGTCGACTTCAGGGACGGGAGTTACGCTATATACTACGTTGAGAGATGGATCTACGATAACGAATCCATGGAATTTTACTCAGTCCCCTGGGGATCCGAGGTAATTAAGGCTAATAAAGTCACTTTGAATGGCAGCAACTTCTTCAACGTCACTTACAAATCTAGCTACATATACTTGGGGGTGAATTACACATCGATCGATTACTACGTAGTGGATGAGCTAAACAGGCCTAAGAAGTGCGTCTTCGTCCAGCTCACGAATGGTGAGGTCTCGAGTAAGGTGGAGGGATGCCCGAGCGGTGATAGTGGCTTGGGAGGGACTCAGGTATATGTCGCGTTCAAGATGGAGGATTATGGGAACAGGACTGAGTTCGAGATAGCTGGGAATCCTGTGAGGAGGAGCAGGATCTACCAGATAGGTGATAAGAGTATTAGGGCAGTTCTAGTGATAAAGTACGCGATGAGGTACCCGGGTTGGGAAGCCCTGGCCCCCTTCCAGTTGATGTACGTGAACCCATCCGTACCCTTCGGGGGGAGGGTCATAGAGGTCAATAACAGGTTCCTGGAGGGGGTGCCCGTGACGGATACCGTACTCAAGCTCTATCAGTATAGGCCTTGAGGTGAGAATAATGCAAGTTGAAGCCTTTAAAGTGAAGTTATCAGATCTCCTCTGCCTCACTAAGCCTAAGCAGACGTTCCTCCTCCTCTTGACATCTATATTCACATACGTGGGTGCTGGGGGGGTGAGGCTCGATGCACTCCTGATCCTGACAGCTGCCATGCTACTCTCGATATCGGGCACTACCTCAGTTAACATGGCCCTAGATGCTGATATAGATGCTATGATGCCCAGGACTAGGAATAGGCCAGTCCCCTCAGGCAGGGTTTCCAGGGTAGAAGCCCTCTCATTCGGCCTCCTCCTCTTCATCGTCGGGCTTGGCCTCTCCTACCTCATAAATCCGTGGACAGCCTTCTCTACATCCCTGGGGATGGCCTTCGATATACTCGTCTACACGATGTGGACGAAGAGACGCACCCCTCTATCCATAATCTTCGGGGGGGTCGCTGGAGCGGCTCCTTCCCTAGCTGGATGGGCTGCGGCTAGAGGATCGATAGAGCTCCAAGCGATCATGATAGCTCTCATCACTATCCTCTGGATCCCCTCCCACATATGGTACATCTCCATCTACTATCTGGACGATTACGCAACCGCTAGAGTCCCAATGGCCCCCGTAGTCTGGGGTATAGAGAGGACCTCCAAGCTTATAGTGGCTTCAAATGTACTCATGATAATACTTCAGCTGCTCCTCTTCCTCATCGGTCCCCTCGGTCCTATATTCTTAGTCCTCTCACTACCGATAACGCTCAGGTTCCTCATACACTCGGTAAGGTACGCTAGGAGCCCGAGCAGGGGGGAAGCGAGGAGGATGTACAAAGTGGCGAGCCCAGTTGAGGGCATTATATTCCTGGCCATAGCTTTAGATGGCATATTTAGGATCCTCCGGGGTTCATGAATCCCCATGCCAGCTAGGATGCGGAGATTCAGATGGGATCGCTTAAAGCTATCTATATGATGGCCTCAAGCCCTCCCTAAAATTTTTAATAATTCTAGCCACAGAGCTAAGCGATGAAATTAGAAGGCCTCTACTTCCCGTTTGGCGCCTGCTTAATATCGATGGTAATCATAAGCTTCCTCCTGGACTTGGGGATATATGAGATCCCGCTGCTAGCTATACCATTGCTCTCCCTCATCTCCCTCCTCTCCGATCGAGCTCTCAAAATCAGGGTACCGAGGTTGGAGCTCATACTGGCCCTGATACCTCAGATATTCTTGCTTCTCTCCATCCTCTCCCCGCCACCACTTAACGCGATCTCCTGCATGATCTTCCTATTCTTAATGTTCTTGCCTCTCTCCCCCCTGATCTCCAAAGACCTCTGGGAAGCCCTGAGCTTATCCGCAGCTGTGGGGGGCCTCTTCACCTCCCTCCTCTTCGCTATAAATTTCCTGTACAGGATCCCAATATTCGAAATAATAGTTATAATTTCCGTATCTATGAGCATAATTTCAATATATTTATCCACTAAGAGGAAAATTTTTGTGGAAAATGAGTTCAAGCTGAACGGTTATCATGCGTTGATCTCGATACTCTCAGCTTTCTTCCTCCTGGAGCTCGCTCTAGCTTACCCTAACATATTCAGATACACTACGAACGACCTCCTCTACCACCAAGATCAAGCATGGTACCTCACGAACTCCCCCTCCAAATACAATGCTTGGAATTACTTAGGCTACAACTCCCTCCTCGGAGCTATTTACCTGATAACTAAGGCTGATGTTCTCAGCCTGATGCTCACAGTAGTAGCGGTAAACCTCTTCTCATTCCTAATAGTGGCTTCATCATTCTCGAAGCTCGAGTGGAGGAAGGAGTCCCTATTCGCGTGGTCCCTCCTGACTGGCCTGGGTTGGATAGCCGCCCTGAAGTTCGGGACGGATTACAACGGGCTGGATAAAGCTAATGAGGCATCTTACAGATCGCTCATATGGAGCCAGCCCATATTCTTCTGGGGGCTCCCCCTAACTTTAGCTATAGCCTTGCTGGCTTTCCTCCTCTACTCCGATATATTCGTAGAGGGGAGGAGGAAGGTCTTCATAATATTCGTCCTGAGCACCCTCACCTTCCTCGTCCACGTAGCGGAATCCCTCCTCTTCGTAGCCTATCTTTCCCTGGCTTCCCTAATATTCGGGAAGAGGAGGGAATCTTCAATAGCTGTCCTCCTCTCTGGAGCATCGGTTTACCTGCTCTCATTCATTCACGGACCACCATCCATTTACGGGGGGCCCGGCCTCTACCTCCTGGCCTCCCCGATCCCCCTCCTCCTGAACGAGCTCAGGAGGTTCCTGAGGGTCGAGAGGTTAATAGGGCTGATGAGCTCCAAGCGCGACATTATAATCTCCATACTGATGGCACTCTTCGCATCGGGCCTGATAGTATGGATCCTGCATTTAGGGGAGATTAGAGTCAGCGAGATATACTACATAGGACAGGTCCCCTGGTTCTTCTATCCAGCTCTCCTCGGAGTCTCTGGGCTCTTAGGAATAGCCTCCCTTAAGATCCTGCGTGAGCCCCTCCATAATTACGCTCTCTTCGCACTCGCCTGCTTGATCTTGGGCAGGTTGATAACTTACGTTAAGATCTCGGGCTTCATGATAAACTACTGGGAATACAGATTCCCGCTTTACGCCTTACTGGGAGCCTCAGTCCTATCCTCACCGATAATAAGAATACTAGTCAGGAGGAGAGATTCGAAGCTCTACGCTTTAATTTTGGCTTTGATACTCTTCTCGGGATTCTCATCGACAGCTTTAAGCGTCCAGAGGTGGAATCAGCTGAACGTAACTGCTTCAGGCTCTATCCTTCCGGCAGATTTCGATTTCGCTGTAAAATTCAAGGGCGAAAATGATGCTACTATGCTCCTTCTCTCCTATTACTCCAGCGCTGTCTCCTCCTTGATGCACAGTAATAGTATGAGGCAATTGGCCCCCTGGATCTCTGAGGGGCCTGAAATTCCTCTCCTCATCCTCTACGAGCTAGTTGGGAAGCGGAATTTATCTGTCCTGACGACTATGGGGGATGTGGCTATCCTGAGCGGGGAGAACTCCACTTACAACTATCTATTCATGTTCATGGGACCCATATTATCCGCCCCTTCAGTAGAGAGGATCGAGATAGGGAATCCAGCTCTCCCTAATGCGACGCTCCCCATAATAATGCCTTCCGACGTATACTTCAGGAGGAGGAGCTTAATAGCTTACGAGCTGATGAGGGATGAGCTGCCGTTCCACACTATCTACTTGAGCGATGATCCGAGGGCTCCCAGTGGGATTTACATAGGGCCCAGCTCATCGAACCAGAGCGTTGAGGAGGAGCTACCTTCGGATAGAGGTGATCTGAGGTGGCTCTACTTGAGGGGCGACTTCTCACCGGCTGAGACCGGGATAAGGGTGAGGGGATCTAGGAACCTAGCTATAACTACTTACGAGCTCGATAAGGGAGAGTTCAAGCTTAAGGTCTGCGGGGAAGGCGGTTACGTGGGGATAATTTACGATTTCAAGAACTTCGCGAACTACAGGATCTTCCAGCTCTACCTAGATAGCGGGACAGCTGTGAATAGAATAATCAGGGGGAGGAACGTTTCATCAGGCCCCTCCTTCATCGTCCCCTTGAGTTGGGAGTGCAATGAACTGGAGCTGAGGCTCGGGAAGGAGCTAGAGGCCGTGGTTAATGGGAGGGCCATAAAGCTCCCGGGAGTCGAGAAGCTGGGGGTCCTTGGATTCGAGACGGGGAACTTCACCGGTGTAATAAGCGGGAAAGCCTCAGGTTACCACAGCTTAGAATGGAATCCTAAGAATGGATCCATCCTCATAGGGGTCTCTGGAGGTGGGATAGATATCAAGGACTGGGTTGATAGGGGCTTGAGGAACCTCTCCGATGCTAAGAAGCACTTCCCAGGGTTGAAGCTCGATCTGAAGTCCGAATATCAAGAGGTACCGAAGATAGAGGCTGTAATCACGGGATTGGAGGCATCTGGGAAAATTAGAGTAATAGGCAGGCCAATCTCGTTGAATGGAGTGCCTATGAACTCATCCACGATAAGAATAAATGCCAGTAAGCTAGCTTACTTAAGGGGGAGGGGCTTCTATGCTGATTTACTCTTGGATGGAGTGGAGGGGATGAACTCATCTAGAGTCGAGATGAGGTTCAGGACCCCCCTGACTATAGAGGCTGAGGGTATCGTTAAGCTAGAGAGGTACCATCCTTTCTCTAGGAGCATCAGCTATACCTTCGATGTCAATTTGACTGAGGCTAATCTGACGATATTGGCTGCGGATAGAGCTATTCTCCTGAGCAAGCTAGATGCACCTAAGGAAGAGGTATCCACTAAGAAGCTCTTGTATAAGAGTTTCGACGAGTCCAGATATCTAGCTGAATCGCTAACGAGTTTCTTAGCCCTCTCAATAGCGTTCTACTACCTCATGAGGAAGATAGAGGGTCCGAAGAAGGTCTCGAAACGCAAGAATATCTGAGGCTGAATGAACTCTGGGATCCCATAATAATTTGAAGCTCTAGTTAACTCCTCACGAAGTTACCCTGAGGGACTAAAATTATTATTTGCATTAACTCAGATGCCCGAAGGATCATGAGCGTGAGAGACCTGCTGAAGGTGCATGGAAGGCCCTCTAAAGAGGTTTATTTAGATAATGAGAACTCCGGGTGGGTCCCTAGGGAAGTAGTTGAGGCCATGATCCCTTACTTCAACGTCATCGGTTACGGGCATCCATCGATAACTAATAAGCCGGGATGGGAGGCCTTCGAACTGATAGATGAGGCATCGGAGCTCATAGCGAGGACTCTGGGGGCCGATAAGGAGGATATAAACTTCGTCCACAGCGGTACTGAGGCTAATAACCTCGCTATACTCGGCACAGCTAAGAAATCGAGAAAGAGGAAGATAATAGTATCGGATATAGAGCATTACAGCGTCCTTATGCCCGCTCTCTCCTTACAGGAGCACGGATTCAAGGTAGTCAGGGCTCCTGTCGATGAGAGGGGCTTCGTACTGAGCGATGTATTATCGGAGCTAGTGGATAGCGAGACCTTCTTAGTCAGCATCCAGACGGTGAATCATGAGATAGGGACTGTGCAGAGGATCGGGGAGCTCTCTGAGATAGTGAAGGATAAAAATCCCAATGTGATATTTCACACGGATGCATGCGATGCTTACATGAGGGTCCCAATAGATTTAAGCAAGCTAGATGTTGATTTGCTCACGATAAGCTCTCATAAGATACTGGGACCCAAGGGGGCGGCTGCCCTCTATGTTAGGGATGAAGTTGAGATAGAGCCTATAATAAAGGGGGCATTGAGCAGCCAGACCCTCTGGCCGGGGGTCGAGAACGTCCCGGCGATCGCAGGTTTCAAGAGAGCGATAGAACTCTCCCTTGAGGATTTCGATGGGAGAATAAGGAAGTTATCTTCGCTAAGGGACTTCCTAATGGATTCCATACTGGATTCAGTCCCTGGTTCCATCCTAAATGGCCCGAGAGGGGATGAGAGGGCTCCTGATAACGTGAACATTAGCTTCCTCCACGTCGAGGGGGAGGCCCTAACGGTGGAACTCAGCATGAGAGGAGTCTACGTCTCCAGCGGTAGCGCCTGCACTAGCAGGATCCTGGAGCCGAGCCACGTGATGCTAGCTATAGGCAGGAAACATGAGGAGGCTCATGGGAGCATACTATTCAAGTTAACTAGGTATCATGAGATGGAAGATATGAGGTTCGTAGTGGATAATGTCAAGGAAGCTGTAGAGAGGCTTAGGTCGATAAGCCCGTTGGGGAGGTAGTAGGAAAGGATAAGATTATATTCTAATAACTTTAGTTATGGTGGGAGCATGAGCACGAGGGTGCCCCTCCCTTACACGCCTAAGGTCCTGGAGCTCTTCAGGGAGCCGAGGAACTTAGGGAGGATCGACGACGCTGATGCCTTCGCTCAAGCCGGCAGTCCTGCATGCGGAGATGTCATAAGCATATACTTGAGGATAAGGGATGGAGTGATAGAGGAAGCGAAGTTCGAGAGCTATGGATGCGCAGCTAACATAGCTGCCGCAAGCGTATTGACGGAGATAGTGAAGGGAAAGAGTTTGGAAGAGGCCTGGAATATCGATTGGCAGCAGATAGCTGATGAGCTCGGGGGCTTGCCTCCAGTTAAGAAGCACTGCAGTATCTTAGCTGTGGGGGCTTTGAGGAGAGCTATAAGGAGATATTTCGGGGATAATTTGCCTGAATGGCTGCCTAAGGATTTGACTAGCGTTGAGAGGCAGGCATTGGAGGAAGAGGAGATGATAGAGCGTATTTACGGTAAGCTTAGGAGGTGATGGGATGAGGATAGTCGCTGAGATAAACACAGCTAAGAGATTGGAGGGGTGCACAGAATCTCCGGTAGCGACTTTCCTCAGGCTTGTGAAGGAGTTGAAAGAGGGAGAAGCTATCCTGCTCATTTTGGATGACTCTGCTTTCCCAGTGAAGGCTGCAGAGGCTTTAGCGAGGAAACTGGGGCTCGAATTCGAGCGATTGGGGAGGGAGGGGGATCTCGAGAGATGTATAGCATTCAAACCCGTTAGATGAGGGAAGATCATTATGACTCCTGATTTTTGAGTTAAATTCAGACAGCGTATTATTTCAACAGCCTCTAGGCTCAACACCCGAGTTCTTTAAGAAGATATAGTGAGGATATTGGGTGGCATCACCGAACGGAATTAATGACATTGAAGGTTATCGTACAGATAATTCATTAAGAAAGTTTTATGAATGCTTTTTGTTCTTCTAAATTCCCTTCAGGCTATATTTTTTAATGAAGCAGCTGAGGGGATCTTTTCCGCTCCGCGAGAGTACCCCCACAGTTTTACATAAAACATATATAAAAATTTCGTCACTTCTCCGTAGTGGTTGGTGCGAGATCACCAACCACTGAGAGGGAGTGAGGAGATGGGGCGAGGCCTTCGCCTCATGAAACGGGAGGTAAGTGAAGATGGCTAGCAGTAGGGCCGGTCTTCCGACGAGGTTTGAGGAAATACCAACTAAAATCACTGTTTTGGGTGTTGGAGGGGCGGGGATAAAGGCTATTGATAGTTTGGCAAGATCTGGGATGGAATTGGCGAAATTAGTCGCTTTAGACTCTGATCTGAATGCCCTAAGGCAGGTCAAGGCACATGAGATCATTCAAGTCGGGGAGAATACGCTCAGGGGGAGAGGAAGTGGAGGAGATATAAGCCTAGCCCAGAAAGCAGTCGATGAGGATTTAGACAAGGTTATAAGGACTCTAGATGTCTGCGACCTCCTCATAGCTGTAGCTGGACTTGGCGGGGGTATGGGAAGCGGCGGATTGCCATATCTCCTTAAGGCGATAAGGGATCAGTACGGGGATAAAGCCCCGGCTATGATATCTATCGTAACGATTCCCTTCAGGTATGAAGGGCAGACGAAACTGAAGAATGTCCAGTCGGGATTGAGGGAAATAGTCGTCGTGAACGATAGTGTCGTGGTGAACATGAACGATGTCCTCCTTGAGAAGTTCGGTGAGATGCCTGCTCAAGTCGCTTACGCGAGGATGGACAATATACTGAAGATGGCCATAAATTACATAGTTGAGATGCTGGATCCCAGGGACACTTTGCAGAGGCTCGACTTCCCTGATCTCAAGGGGATGATAGAGAGATCCGGGATAGGGTTCATAGGCATAGGTTCCCACAGGAGCGTCAGGAAAGCTGTTGAGAGCGCTATAGATACTAGGTTGCTAGACGCAGATCCTACGTCGGCCTCGGGCTACCTCCTCTACCTCAAGATACCGCCAACTGCGAGCCTCTCGGAGGTCATAGACGGGCCTAGGCTCATAACGGAGAAGTACGATGTCGAGAGAATCTCATTCGGAGCTAGATTGAACCCCATGCTCAGAACACCGGAGTCATTCGTTTACGCTACTGGCGTCGACTCTCCCTTCGTGAGGGAAATGATAGGCGATGTTAAGGAGCTCTTGAGGGAGTGATGGAAATGGCTATTAGGGGAAGGATGGTCGATAGGGGGTTGGAGAGTGTAGAGAAAGCCACTGAGGCTAGGATAAATATAGTGGGCATCGGAGGGTGCGGCAATAACATAATAAGCGCATTTTACAAGAAGTTCCCGAAGAACGTAAAGACGATAGCTGTCAATACAGATTCCGCTGTACTGAAGAAGACCGATGCCGATGAGAAGGTCCTGATAGGCAAGTACACTCATAAGGGAAGGGGAGCTCAGGGAGTACCTGACCTAGGGAGAGAGGCGATGGAGGAGGACATAGAGAGCGTATTAAGGGCTTTGGATGAGAACGTAGACGTAGTCATAGGGATAGCTGGGATGGGAGGCGGAACAGGTTCAGGAGGTCTCCCAGTGCTCATGAGGGAGATAGGCCTGAGGAAGAGGGACGCTATAAAGATCTCAGTAGTGACATTACCGATGAGGGAGGAGGGAGAGGAGAGGAGGAGGAATGCCCAATTCTCATTGAGGGAGACATTAGAAGTTTCAGATGTGACTGTAGTGAATGCTAACGACTTAGCTATGGAGAAAGCGAAAGGAGTGGACCTCAATTATGCATTCTCGATGGTCAATAGGAAGATAGAGAGGAGCATCTATGCTCTAGTTAAGATGCAGAGCACGGAGACAGGACCTGGTTACGTTAACGTCGATCTGAGCAATTTCGCGAGGATATCCTATCAGTCTGGCTTGGGATTCATAGGAGTGGGGAGGGGCCGCTATATATTCGAGGCTTTCGATGACGCCCTGCAAGATGATTATGCTAAATGCGATTTAACGGAGGCTAAGGGAGCTATAATATATTTCGAGGGTAAGTCCGTCGACCTGAGGGTGGATCAGATGAGGGAAGCGACTGATATATTGAGCAGAAGGTACAGGATCCCCACTGTGTTCATGGGAGTCAGGCCTACTTTCGAGTACCCCGATGTGAGGGTCAACTTACTCGTGACTCAAGTTAGATCTCACTACGTGGATGATTTTTTAGCTGAGTTAGGTTTATGAGTTGAGGGGGGATGGATATGTTCCGTAGGAAGAAGGAGGAGCAACCTCCTGTTCAACCTCCCGTTCAAGCTGAACCTAGAGTATCGATTGCCGAACTGATCAACAGGTACTTAGATGAGAACAAGGGGGAGGTCTCACTCGCGTGGTTCGCGAGGCAGGAGAAGTTCCCATACGTACCCCCCTTGATGGCGGTCAAGGAATACATAGAAGCCAAGGGAGGGAGCGTAACAGACATGGAGGAGTTAAGGAAGACATTTATGAGGATTTTAGAGTCTAAGATGGCATCGATGGGAAGTACATTATGAGGTGAGCTTCTATGATGTCTAGATCTGAGTTAGCTAGGGCTTCCGAGCTCTCCGCCCTCAAGATGGTGTTAGTGGGCGTTGGGGGATGCGGTAATAACACAGTGAATAATGTGAAGAGGTACGGCGTCAGAGTCCCGACTGTCGCAGTCAATACTGATGCCCCTACGCTGCAGAGGATAAGCGCGGACATAAAGATACTGATCGGAGAGGGCGCTCGTAAGGGGAGGGGAGCTGCTGGTTCACCAGAGCTAGGTAGGATGATAGCTGAGCAGGATATGGACAAGATATTAGCTCCGCTGAGGGATAAGGAGCTCATAATGATAACTGCGGGGATGGGAGGAGGTACAGGGACAGGAGCTGGGCCGACGATAGCTGAAGCTATCAAGGAGAAGTTCCCGGACAAGATAGTCATAGGGATAATCACTTTACCTTTCATATCTGAGGGGCCTACTAGGATAAGGAACGCCCAGTGGGGCCTCTCCAGGATGCTCGACTCTGCTGATATGACTATAGTCAACGCTAACGACTTATTGAAGGAGAGAGCGGGCAATTTGCCCATTAGCCAGGCTTTCAGAGAGATGGATAAGCTCCTAGTCGACATAATAGATTCTATAGTGGGTCTCCAGGACATAGTACCGCAGCCGGGTCTAGTGAACATAGATTACAGCAATATGGAAGTCTTAGTTAGGGGCTCTGGCTTGGGCTTCGTAGGAATAGGGAGAGGGAGAAGCGCTGTAGAGGCTTTCAGAAACGCATTAGCTGCGAATTACAGTCAGGCAGATATAAGGAACGCTAAGGGAGCTATAGTTTACGTCGAGGGCAATCAATCGCAGTTAGTGATGAGGGAGCTCGATAGGATACCCCAGACTCTCTCGAGCGATTACAATATAATGAGCATATTCTGGGGGATAAAGCCGAACTGGAAGCTCTATGAACCCAAGATAATGCTCCTAGCGACTGGAGTTAGATCTGAGCTAGTCGATAGATGGCTGCAAGGAGGGGTATTATGATCAAGAGGGAGGAAGTAGTGGGGAAGGAGGTAATAGATAGCTCGGGGAGGAGGGTAGGAGTAGTGGATGACGTCGTCATAGATCAGGAGGGAAAGGCTAGCCTCCTCGTCAGGGTGAAGATAGTCAGAGGAGGGAGTGAGAAAGTCTTGGAGTACACGCTCCCCCCATCAAATATTTTAGCTGTTGGTGATGTCGTTTTAGTTAAAGGTATTGTGGAGGTGAGGAGGAAATGAGTTGGAGGAGAGGGGAGCCCGCTTCCCAGCTCAAGCTGGCTGTAGTGGGCATAGGAGGAGCAGGTTGCAACATGATAACGAACATCAAGAGGACCGGTTTCGCGGATGCGAAGCTGATAGCAGTTAATACCGATGCCGCCTCTCTCAGCGCAACTAAAGCGGATCATAAGGTGCTCGCAGGTGAGTCTTTCCTAGGAGGAAGGAGCGCTAGAACTATAGAGAATGGTAAGAAAGCCATGGAGGCTGTTAAGGAGAACCTGATATCTATGCTGAGCGATAGGGAGCTCATAGTACTCTTAGCTGGTTTAGGAGGAGGTGCGGGAACAGGAGGAATAGTTACGTTAGCTGAGACTATAAAGGAGAGCTTACCGAATGCCCTAACGATAAGCTACGTCGTTATACCATTCTCGAGCGAGGGAGAGGTGAGGATGAACAACGCGAAGTACGGGCTCTCCGAGATAATAGACCTCTCCGATGTTACTTGGGTAGCTTTCAATGACGTCCTGAAGAGGAAGTTCACGAACGTCCCGCTGACTAGAGCATATAAGATGATGGACGATAGGCTCTTCAACGTTATAAGAGGACTCGCTTCCCTCCAGAACCTCTCACCGCTTCCTGGTATGCAGAACGTCGACTTCGCGGTGATGAAGGAACTCGCTAAGGGATCTGGCTTAGGTTACGCTGGATTCGGGGAGGGGAGGACAGTAAGAGAGGCATTCGAGTCCTCCTTAGTCGATCCATTCGGAGATGCTAATCACAAAGGGGCTAAGGGTGTAGTCGGGATACTCGAGTCCGCTGAGACAACTGTCTCAGTGGAGGGGATGACGTACGTCCAAGATGTCCTGACGACGAACTTAAGCATACCAGAGGTTTACTTCGGACTCAAGCCGAGCATAGAGATGACGACGCCTAAAGTCACTGTCTACACTTTCGGTGTCAAATCTAAGATGGTGGAGGAATTCTTGAGCTCTATGGGGGGTGGTTGAATATGTCAGGAGCTCCTGAGGCTAGGGTGACGATGACAGTCGTAGGCGTAGGAGGAGCCGGTTGCAATACTTTAAACAGGCTCAAGGAAGTGGGTGCGCCCGTGAAAACGATAGCAATACATACTGAAGCCAATCACCTAAAGGCAGTCAAATCAGATGTCAAGCTCTTAGTCGGGGAAACTGTGACTAGCGGTTTCGGTAGCGGAGGCAACCCCAATGTGGGTGAGAGGGCCATAATGTCTGATCTGGATAGGATAATGGCAGCTATAGGCAGGCCGCACGTCCTCATAGTGACTGGAGGGCTAGGAGGAGGAACAGCTTCAGGAGGAATCGCTCCCATACTCTCCGCGGTTAGAGACAGGTTCCCCGACGTAATAAGGATAGCTTTAGTCTCCTTCCCCTTCTCTTGGGAGGGATTGGGGAAGGTGAATAACGCTAGGTATGGCCTCTCGAGGATAATGGGGGTAGCTGATCTCACGATAGTGAACTTGAATGACATATTGAGCAAGAAGATCGGGTACATACAGGTTCAATATGCATTTAAGTACGCTGACTCATTGCTAGCAGCTGTCATCTCAGATCTCGCTAACCTGTTCTACATGCCCCATGTGGTCAGCATAAGCTTCGCTGACTTCGAGGCTGTCGTTAGAGAGGCCGGCTTAGGTGCTGTTGGGCTTGGAGTCGGCGGGAGGGTTGCTGATGCAGCTAAGATAGCCCTAGGGAACATATTGCTCGATGCTGAGATAAAGGAAGCTGATTCCGCACTAGTTTACTTGCAGGCGACTCCCAATACGAGCTTGGAGGAAGCTGGCTCTGCTACTAAGCTCCTAACCGAGGATTACCTCCTCGAGAGGGTCTACTGGGGGTTCAGAATAGCTGAAGACCTCAACGAGCCCAGGATAACTATAATAGCATCGGGCGTGAGGTCCCCAACTCTAGAAGGCCTGCTCGGGATCTCAGCTACGAGGTAAACTATCCCTCTTTCTTTTTTCATCACGATTTTGGAAATTTTGCAGGGATCCCATCCGAAGTTTGGAGCGAACATTTTTATTTCACTTGTATTACCTCATCCGGAATAATGGCATCGGATGAGGGCCCCGAGAGGATAGAGCTGAGCTTCAATAGAGCACCCCCCCTCTACCCCGTGAAGCTTAGCCTCGAGATGAGGCAGGAACTCGTCGTCAGGTCGCTCAAAGTGAGCAATTACATAAACATAGCGAAGGAGACAGGCATCCCCTTGGTTAAAGTAATGAAGATCATGTCTACGCCGAGCTCCCCTATGCCCCTCATCTTAATCCTGAAACTAGCTGAACTAGCTAGGATAGATACATGGGACGTCCTCAGATCTATCGAGGGCATGGGCATAAGGAAGTTCCTCAAGCCTAATTTCGATCTCGAAGCAACAGCTTCCTTCATAGGTTATGCTGTCTCGAGCAGCTCGAAGTTCAAGGTGGGGAAGGGAAACGCTACGATATCCCTGAGGTACGATGATGACTTCCAACTCTCCCACATCATAGAACTATCTAAGAGGCTCTTCGATATAGAGGCATCTGATATCTCTATCAATAGGAGGGAGAGGAAGGTCTATCTATTATCTCAGTTCGGAGTAGTATTGCTCCTCTTCGGGGCTCCGACGAAGAGGGAGTTTTATGACGGTTGGGATATCCCATATTGGCTCGAGAATTATCCATCTCAATTCCTGAAGACTTTCCAGAGCGGAAGGCTCTTCAGGAGCGTCCCCTCTAGGAGGTGCGCGAGGTTCTACTTCAAGACGTTCAACATGGAGGGGATGCTCAAGTTCATAGAGAGGCTCAGGGGCTTATACGCGAGGGTAGGGGTTAATATGGAGGAGAGGCCCAGGCTACTCTCAGATAACATAATATACATCGAGATATGCAGGAGAGCTGTCCTCGAGGCTTTGCTTTACTCGATAGGCTTCACATCTCAAAGAAAAATAAGGGAGATCTCCCAGCTCCTGGGGAGATAGTCACTTGATCTTATTCATTATCGATTGCTTGATCCCCTCTAAATCCTGAACCAAGGCCTTCCTATCGTCTGGATCCAGCTCCTCTAGGCTCCCGTAGTTCTGCTTGAGGTAATCTATCCAGGAGTTGGGTATCTCCCTGTCCTCCTCCTCAAGCATCTCATTGAGTCTCTGGAGCTCCCTCACTAGATCAGCTACTTTCGGCTTGGAGTAGATGAGCTTATCCTCAACGGACTGGATGAACTCACCGAGCTTGAAGGACAATCTGGGATCTGAGTACATCCTCTCACCCCGGAGGTCTTATCTCTACCCTATACTCCTCCTTCCTCCTCCTGTACAGCAGGAAGCCAACTACAACTATTACTACTATCACTACAGCTAGCAAAGCTATCATCACGTTCCTCTGCTTCTCCTCCTCTATCCTCTTGATCCTCTCCTTCTGCTCAGCTACGTAAGATTTCGCCTCATTGCTCAGCTCCTCTACCCTATTCAGGATGGAGTTAGCTGTCTGATTAGCCCCCGAGAGGTCCCCAGCTGACCACTTCTCATATACATTTCTCTTCTCCGAGTTGAGCCTCGAGACCTCGTCATAGAACTTATCCAAGGATATGTTGGGCTCGCTCTTCCTCGTCTCCTCGAGGTAAGATGCGAACTGAGATAACTTCGTCTCAACAACCACTATCTTTGAAACGAAGCTCATATAGTCATTTATCTTCCTCTCAATCGCTTCAAGCTGGCTTAAAGCTTCCTCACTAGCTCCCCTATCTATCATAGCCTTGACGCTCTCAAGGCTCTTATTGATGCTATTCGCGATGCTCAAGAGGACTGAAGAATCCCCTCCAACTCTATCTAAATCGCCCTTCATGTTCACGAAGCTGGAGAGCTTAGATCCCACTTCCTCATACTTCCTCTTCGCTAAGGAGGGGGATGAGAGCCAGGAGAAGAGTTCTCTAGTGAATAACTTGTTATCCTTCTGAGAGAGGAGAGCCCCACTGAAGAAATCTACTGAGGATACGACTACCCTCCCCCTCCCGTAGTTCTGCCCCACCATTAAGACTAAGTTACTCTGACGCGGGTCCGTCTCAGTGAACCTCCCATTCCTATCCTTATCTATCCATACTTCCTTACTGATCAGGAACCTCGACAAGTTGACTGAGAGGCTCAATGAACTCCCTTTGACTATCACTTCTCTTGAGTACTTGAAGTAAGTCGGGTTAACAGTAGCCTCGAATGGATCGCAGCCACCTATGACCTTTATCGTGCACAGAGAATCATTAGTAGGCATAGCATTGAATACCACACCTACAATGTTCCTGACTATGAGTAAAGAATGGCCAGCCCTAACATAAGAGTCCAGCTTGCTGATCTCACCCTCGCTCAATGGAGCAGTTTGGTTCACGATCACTAATATATCTATATCCTCGGATATCGTCTCGACATCCTTAACTACATAGCCCTCGCCCTCTAATAACTTCTTCAGCTCTGGGAACTTCGCTGAGGGAAGTCCGTGCTTCTTATCGAATCCCACCGTAATGCTCCCTTGAGATCCAGCCATTAAAGGTGTGAGCATGATTAGGAGCGCTAATAGGACTACTACTCTTTCCCTCATGATTAAGATCACCTCCACCTCAAGCATGGGTGGACATTTAGTTGCCCTAGTCTAGGAATAATAAAAATATTGATGGAGCCCTTATCATCACTCTCTCATTAAACTCGATCCGAAATGACCCTCGTCTCCTACTAATCACTCGCCCCTTGAGATCAATTACTTTCCATATCTCCACTCCATTAAGGGACTCCTACCCTTAGAGGGACCCTGATACCTAGGAGGTATCGCGGTAATCAGCTTTCCAATAGACCCCCTGCTATATGGAAATTCATTGGATTGATACGCTCCATGAGATCGAGACTTATAACCTCTTAGCGATCGAGAATGGACTCTCAATAGACTTCCGACATCCATGGCTCGCCCCCTAATCTCAATAATTTTTCAGCTTCGGGTAAATAATTATCCCATTAACCTTCGAAGCGATTCATCAGCTCCCCTCGGAGTTTACCTTATGAAACGATCTGTTTCTCAGACTCCTTTCCGTCTTCATTAGTCATGGATTGCATCAACTCCCGAGGATGCATCCGTAGGATCTGTGATTTTGAGGCCACTTCGCCATCAAAGAGCGATCCTGCGTATGATCTCTATAACCTCTCGGAGTTGAAAGAGAGTTAGGATCCCCGGATTACTAACCTATTACAATCCGATGGATCCCTTTTTCTTGCCCTAATTCCCATTAGGAGCATGCCGATGTACGAGTACATCCTATCCTGTGGGGAGATAGTTAACCTGAATGGGAAGCTGAGGAAGTCCTATAGTGGGGTAGAGGAGGAGTACACATTAGAGATGAAGGACTACGTCTGGCCTACTTGGGTTAGGGAGCCCGAGGAAGCGATAATGTGGGAGGGGTACGAGGTCACGATGAGGAGGGACTACTTGAGGAAGAGGATAGAGGTCAGAATGAAAAAGTCATAATTTTCGAACCCCGATCCTCGCTTCAGCATAGGATTGAATAGATCTTCTCATTATATCGGTCCTCACGACCTTGAGGAAGTGGATGAACGCCTCCTGAACGCCATCCCCCCGTAAAGCTGAGATGGGGATAACTTCCGCTTCCATCCCCAGGAGGCTCTTTATCACATCCGGGGGCTTAGCGTCCGGGAGATCCTGCTTATTCGCCAGGACTAGGAATGGGAATCCCGGGGGGAGGACTTCCCTAGCTTCCTGATACTGGCCGAGTGCGTAGACCAATTGGACTGGTTGAGTACTGTCTACTATCATTATGACGCCATCCTTACCTTTAACTAGAGCCTTCCTGACGTAAGAGAACGCTATCTGCCCCGGAGTTCCAGTCAGCGTGACCTTCCATATCTCATCGAAGGGATCTAGGTCCTCGATACTCTCCTTAGGGTAGAGCTTATCCTTCGTAGCGTCCCAGAAGATTATTCCGTAATCGAAACCGACTGTAGTGGATAGAGTGCCTTTCTCATAATCCATCCTAACGGCTGATGGATCCAGCCTCCTTATGAAAGTGCTCTTTCCAGCTTGATGAGGGCCTATTATAGCTAGGGAGATCTTCCTCATCCTTTAGCACCTAGCTGCACCTTCACTTCACTCACCCTGGATCTGAGCTGGGATATCAGCTCCCTGTACTCAGAGATCCTCCCCATCATGAATAAGGACTTCGCCCTCTCGAAGTCCTCTCTGATCCTCTTTATGCCCATATCATCCAAATTTGGGAGCATTACTCCTAAATCAGATACCATATCCTCTATTACCTCTATCTCAATCTCCAATTTCCTCATTTCCTCAGGGATTATCCTCATGGCTACCTTATCCTCGTTAACTACTACGATCCCCTCATCAGTCAGGTTCCTGAGGACCCAGGGCCTCCAGCTCCCGGGAATGAACTTCAAATCTTGGAGAGATATTTCCCCTCTCTCCCTGAGAAGTGATATTATTTTTTCCCTCCATTTCGGATATAGCTCCAATATTTCACTCATTATCCCAGTATAGCTGACCGTCTCGGGCATCCCATAAGAGAGCCTGGAGGCCCTGAGGCAGTTATTGAGGCTATCCAAGAAGGACTCAGTTGAATCCAATGAGATCTTACTTGTATCTAGCTTTGTACCCTTAGGGATATACTCCAGCTCATCTATGACGCTCTTAATTAGCGAACTTATCCTGTTCAACCTCTCTACTTCCCTCCTCAGGGATTCTATATGTATCTTAGATCTTACTAGGAGGGGTATCTTGGGGAAATCCAACCCTATATAGGGGATTATCTCCTTGAACTTCCCGAGCTCCTCTATTCTCTCCATCTTCTCTAAGAGATCCCCCTTCATCTCCTCAATACTAGCCTTCAGATCTATCAGCTTTTGGGAAATTTGAATCAGCTTCTTAGAATCATTCTCAACTTCTGCGAGCCTGGAGGTGATATTCTTCAAATACTTCTGCGGGATCCCTTCCTCGATCCCCTGAATCCTCTCAATGAACCTTTCTCGCAATTCTAAATAATGTGAGAGTCTTTCATATCTCACTCCCATCAGATCTAGCTCTTCTTCAATTGACCTCAATTTTTCGAATGCTTCGTTTAGAGATGATATAGCTTCCTCCTTTACCTTCCTCTGCTCCTCTTTATGCTCGGCTTTCTGCTCCTGAGCTTCCTTAGATCTCTTTAAGATCCTCAAGAAGCTCAGAGCTGCTGGTATCTCCTCATAACTCCTCAGTTCCTCTATATCCAGCCCTCTCTCACGTATATATGCATTTACTTTATTGACGAGCTCCCTCCCCAGAGAGTTCGCTTCCTCGAGCGTGACCTCTAAGATCCTCCTCACTTCCTTAATCTTCCCCTTATTCCTGAGGAACGACCTCATATAAGCCGGATCCCCTATCAGGCTAATCGCTACTCCCTTCACTGACTGGAATAGCAGATTAGCTCTGTTCGATATATCCTCCCCGCTCTCTGTCTCCTTTTCGACCTCTGAAGAGATTTCTCCCAGCTTCTTCACTTTTTCCAGTACTTTCTCAAACAATGGGAATAGTTCATCCTTCTTCATGAAGCTCTCGAGCTTATCTATCTTGTCTAAACTGTACCCAGCCTCCAGCAGCGAGGCCCTCAGCGCCTCCCATGGGTTCTCAGATTCCATACACTCCATCAGTGATAGGCAAGTTTTATAAAAATTGTAGGCCCGTTTCAACTAATGCTGGAGGAATTCTTCGGGAGTGAATTTGAGAGGCTTGAAGCTTCTTTATTTGAGATCTCAATGTATGAAATGATAGAAGATATTGTGAATGAGTATAAATTCACTGAGAGGTTGCTAAAGGCATCGCATCAGTTCTTAGATGGGGAAATCCTGACGGAGCTTAACTCTATCAAGAGGGATATATCGGCACTCATAGAAAAGCTCTCTAAGGAGGAAGTGCTTTACAGCAAGGCGATAGATCCCTCTGTAGTCTCCTCGATCCTGAAGAACAGATACCAGCCTCTAGTTAATGAGATGATGAAGAGGCTCAAGGATATCAAAGTGAGATCTTTGAGCGAGTTGGAGATTTACATAAACACTCTGATAGAGGTAGTGAAGTACTGTGAGGACTGCCTCTCCGCAGTTTTCCTCTCAGGGCAACTTAAGGGTATGATGGGGAAGGTAGAGCTGCTGCCTCCGGAGCTCCTCGCATCAACTATAGAGCTAATAGTCAGACATATACCTCAGGAGGGGTCTCCTGAGAGAGTTATCAAGGAGATAGGGAATATGAGAGCCGCTTTGAGGGAGTTCTTCGCGGATTTGAATGAAGAAGATAGGGAAAGGATAAGGTCCGCTCTGGATACTTTAGATAAGGTGAAGTCCCTGGTCGAGAGATTCCCGGGGCTATCGGGGGCTTCGATTAGGTACTTAGAGGATCTGAAGAGGAAGTTATTCGATGAAGTTATGAGCGGACTGAGTAAGAGCTAGCCCCTTTAAAGTGAAGTAGTAAATGGATCCATAGAAGTTTATGGGAGCTTCAGAGTCACGCCAGTTATTTCCAACTCGCTACCTCCGGGTGTCGCAACAAGCAGGGGTTCCGGAGGTATGACTAGCTCCTTCCCATCCTTAGAGCGGAGTGTGGCATGAGTTGGGGTTATGAGGAGATAGACTCTGGGTTCCTTATTGTAGAGAGTCCTTATCCTAGCCCCCATTCCTAGCTCCTGGAAGCTGTAAGTCACGCCCCTGACCCTGAGCATTCCCGGGAGTTCTGATATCACCTCCGGGATTTTGTAAATATTGCTTCCAAATTTGACCTCGCATGGTTTATGTATTACCAATATTCTCGTCTTCCCCATTCGAATGCCTAAATCCGATATATCGGAGCCGCAGAACTCGATGCGACCCCTCGGCGGCATTATCAACTCAAATTCTATAAGAGTTACACAACTCTCCCCGCAACCAACATTAAAAATATTAGCTCTTAACCCACCAAGACTAATAATTTTCCCTCTTTCATCCCAGGAGAAGCTCACTCTCTCTACGAAGGATATCTCGCTCATGAGCCTCCTCAATAAGCTCGTTCTCCATTAAAAAGCTCTCGAGATAACTGAATATTGATTATATCTCCAATATTCTTCTTTAAACCACAATTTTTAGTAAAAATTTCACTGAGAATTACAGAGAATATCTGATAATTCATAGGAACGTTCGATTTTTTTAATACTCTTTACCCTTAATGCCTCTCGAAACGACTTTAAAGTTTCCCTTCGGGCCTGGTGACGATGGAGCCGTCGGGGGAGTTCGAGTCTCTCATAAGTGATGTAAAGAATTTGTTGAAAGATTCCCTAATATCAATGAAGATATTTACATCAGATGGGATAGTCTTATACTCTGATTCCAAACAATCACCGAGCGAGGATTTTCTTGTCGCATCGTTCTCAGCAATAGCGGAGATCTCTAGGAGCATCTCAGCCCACTTAAACCTAGAGGAACCGAGCGTCCTCTTACTCGGGGAGAGGGGTTTCATAATAATTAAGAGAGTGATCAGGGACGTGATACTGATGTTGAACGTTAAAGGATCTTATGGAGAGCACTCGGAAGCGATAAATGAGGTCCTGCGTAGACTGAATGAATTTTTCCATTAATTGCGGGAGGAAAAATTTATATTTTGGAGGGTAAACTGTACTCATGTGTCGTTCAAGAGGCTCGTTTCAGGTATATTCGGGCTCTTTAAGAAGCCGACTACTCTAGTTATCTTAGGATTGGATGGCGCCGGGAAAACGACGATGTTGAATTACTTGCTCACAGGGGAGCCTGGAGTAACCGCACCGACAGTCGGAGCTAATTTCGAGAGGTTCAAGGTCAGGGAGCTCGAGTTCAACGTGTGGGACCTCGGGGGCCAGAAGGCCCTGAGGGGGATGTGGGAGGAATACGCTGAGAAGGCCGATGCTATCATCTTCGTTGTGGACTCAGCCGATAGGGAGAGATTCCCTGAGGCTAAGGAGGAGCTCTGGAGGATAGTCTCCTTGATAAAGAAGAGTAAGCCCCTACTAATAATCGCTAACAAAGCGGATCTTGAGAATGCCGCGACAGTGATGGAAGTGATAGAGGCATTGGAATTGACGAAGTTGGAGGGGATGACTTGGCAGATAGTCTGGGCTAGCGCTTTAACGGGCTTCGGTCTATTCGAAGCTTTCGCATGGATCTATGAGAGACTGACTGGCAAGGAAGTCTCGCATCCCCTCAGGATAGAGGATCTGATCGTTTTAGATGAGAAAGGGAACCCGATAATTTCAACGAGTTCGGCAACTAGCTTGACGCTCAGCGCCTTCGTCTCATTAGTGAGGAATTATACGACGGAATCTCTCAAAGATATCCCGCAGACGATAGAGATGAGGGACAAGAGATTGATAATAGCGATCAGAGAGGGCCTGATAGGCGCCGCTTTGGTCCCCCGTTACTCATCAGAGAGTAAGGTGAAAGCGCTCCTAGTGGATGTCCTCAATAACATAGCGAGAGTCAAGGATAGGGAGAGGGCTAGGGAGGCCCTCATGGAAGTGATAGAGAGGTACGTTGAGAGTGTAGGGACTTGATGGGGGGATAGGATGGCCCTAATAAAGTTACTCCTCTCAATACTCGACAAGGAGGGTTTCTCACTGATAGGCTTCTATCCCCCGGAGGAGCCGAGTGAGGAGATCAAGAAGCTAGTGGTGAAGGCCTTCCCGATGTCGGCATCCGGAGGAGAGGTCGTCAAGTTCAAGCAGATGAATCTGAACTTCGTAGGCTGTACGGTCAGATTGGCTGGGGAGAAGCCGAGGCAGGGGATGGCAGCTCTCGTAGCTATAACCGATGATGAGGGGGAAGTTAGCAGAGTGGAATCAGGGATGTTGAGGGTGGCTGAGAGCATATCATCGAGTGATATGACTTCCGATAAGTTAAAGGATCTTCTGCCGGATGTTTTTAAGTTCCTCTCAGCATACAGGATCAAGGAGAGTGAAGCTGAGGGGAAGGATAAGGGAGCCTTAGATAAGGCCGTTGAGAGGGCCAGGGGTTTCTTCTAGGGGGTGGTATCATTCAGGCGATGGGAATCGATCCATATGTCCTCGCTCATACGAGTTCTCTCCTCTTGATGGCAGCTGCAGCGATATACCACCTCATAACTCTCCTCAGGCTGAGGGGCTCAGGCACTTCATGGCTAAAGGGAGCTGGGCCTACGATCGCATGGCACGGATTATTCGCATTATGGGCAGTAACTGAGTACTTCCTCCTCTCATATTATGAGAAAATGGGATTTCCCTTCACAATACTACCGCCAAAGCTCATACTCGATGTGAACCTCTGGTTCTACGCTTTCGTAACAGTGCTCATCTCTTTCGCATTCGTAATCACAATGAGCTTCTATCTACTTGAGCTCAAAGTCCTCTATATTTTACCAGCTGTTGGAGTTTCCTTCAGTTTCTACATAGTTTACTTGACCTATAGGCTCTACGGGATCACCCTCTTCACATACTTCGAGGTTAATGAGGTATTATCGGGAATGATCGCCCTATTAATAGGTTTGTCCCAGCTCTTCGGTCTCATTTCAGTGATCCTGTTCCTCTACATCTACATGAGGACCAAGAGTATGAGGGCCCTCTCCTTCGCGATAGCTAGCTTCATAATGGGTCTTCTCCTGTTAGGTATAGATTACACTCTTTCCATTCTTCCATTGGCCTTAACAAGACAGATTCTTCCTTGGAGGGATGAATTCCTGAGAATGCTCGTCGACTGGCCTCTGAACGTGATATACATAATAGCGGCCCTCCTGATGTTCCTAGGGCAGATAAGGGTTCTGGATGCTATATTCAAGCCTTCAGCTAAGAAAGAAGCTCCCTGGATAGAGAAGATGCTGGAGAAGAGCTGAGTACACTTTTTTATTTTTTACCTTTTTCGAGTATCCTTATGGATGTGAGGTGGAGGAGCAGATACGTCACTGAGGGACCTGAGAGGGCCCCTCAGAGATCTCTATTCAAGGCAGCAGGTCTTGATGATGAGGATCTCAAGAGACCGATAATAGGAATAGCCAATTCCTGGAACGAGATAGTGCCGGGGCACGTTCATCTCGATAAAGTAGCTAAAGCAGTTAAGGAGGGAGTCAGGGAGGCTGGAGGAACTCCTTTGGAGTTCAACACTATAGCTATATGCGACGGGATAGCTATGGGTCACGAGGGGATGAAAGCTCCCCTCCCCAGTAGGGAAGTAATAGCTGCGAGCGTGGAGCTCATGGCGAAGGCCCATGCTTTCGATGCTCTCGTCCTGATAACTTCATGCGATAAGATAACTCCTGGGATGCTCATGGCCGCAGCGAGGCTGAACATACCAGCTGTAATGGTTAACGGGGGCTGCATGCTCCCGGGAATTTACGAGGGGAAGGAGGTAGCGATAAGCCAGTTGTTCGAAGCAGTCGGCCAGTACGCCTCGGGGAAGATTAGCGAGGAGGAACTTAGGAGGATGGAATCTCTAGCTGTCCCAGGCCCGGGGTCTTGCGCGGGGCTTTACACAGCTAATACGATGGCTATAGCCGGCGAGGCCCTCGGCATGATACCTCCCGGCACTTCCACTATACCAGCAGTATCGGCTGACAGGATGAGGGCTGGAAGGCTCGCTGGGAGATTGGTCATGAGGATGCTCGAGATAGGGCTGAAGCCGAGGGATATAATGACTTATGAGGCATTCGAAAATGCCATAAGAGTGGATGTAGCTCTGGGAGGATCTACTAATGCTGTACTGCATCTCATGGCGATAGCTAGGGAAGCTGGCATAGAGCTGCCCCTGGAACTGTTCGATAAGATAAGCAGGGAGACCCCTCACATAGCTAATATAAATCCAGCTGGCCCCCATTACGTCAAGGATCTGCATTACGCAGGGGGAGTGCCCGCCATATTCAAGGAGCTCTCCGATATGATGCACCTCGACGCCATTACAGTGTCAGGGGAGAGGTGGAGGAGCATAATCGAGAGAGCCGAGGTCAAGGATAGGAGAGTCATAAGGCCTAAGAGCGACCCTTACCATAAGGAGGGTGGTCTAGCGATCCTCTGGGGCAGTTTGGCTCCTAGAGGAGCTGTAGTGAAGCAGACAGCTGTGGATCCGGAGATGCATGTCTTCAGGGGTAAGGCTAAGCCGTTCAACTCCGAGGAGGAAGCTGTTAAAGCTCTATTCGATGGGGAGATAGGGGAAGGCGATGTCGTAGTAATAAGGTACGAGGGCCCGAAGGGAGGGCCTGGGATGAGGGAGATGCTCACAGCTACCGCTACCATAACTGGAATGGGTCTGAGGAGAGTCGCGCTGATAACTGATGGTAGATTCTCCGGAGCCACTAGAGGACCTGCTATAGGCCATGTCTCCCCTGAGGCAGCCGAGGGAGGGCCCATAGCTCTAGTGGAGGAAGGAGATGAGATACTGATAGATATACCGGGGAGGAAGCTCGAGCTATTAGTGAGCGAGGAGGAGCTGGATGAGAGGAGGAAGAATTGGAAACCGATGAAAAAGGAGGAGTCGGGATTCCTGAGGATATTCTCGATGCTAGCTGAGTCAGCTGATAGGGGGGCTGTACTGAGATATCAGTAGAATCCCTCCGGCAGGGCTCCCTTACTCAATTTTCTCCTCACGTAAATCCTGAGGAGTACCATGTAAGCTGTGTAGAAGAACACCCCATAAACGGCCCCTAGGAAGAGCATAGCTAACAACGCTCTCCCATCGATGTTAATAGTGCTTCCTATGAGCCTAGCTAAGATGGGCTCCGATATGCCGAGCCTCGCTATTGGGAAGGCTATTATCCAGGATATCCAGACCTTGGGGAAGGGGTGCCTTATCCTCTCCGGCATGGGTATGAGCCTGATTAGAAGATCGAGGTAGTAGGAGAAGAGGAGGAGCGGAGCTATGACAACGATGGAATACATGAGGCCCTCCAGAGGCGCTGGGGAGAACAAGTATAGTATTAGGAGAGCTGACATAGGAATCAATGTCGCTAGGAGCCCTATCCATCTAACGTAAACGAACTTAGGGGGAGGCCTGAGCATATGATAGAGCTCCTCCTCAAAATAAAAGCTACTCCATTATCTCGTAGGGGGATTCCGTGGGCCACTTGGGTATCAGGGGGACGAACATTATCCCTCCGACGACGACGTACCTCAAAACGCTCTCTCCCTTGTTGAATATCCTGTGCCTAACTCCCTCTGGGAGGAAGACCCCATATCCCTTCTTAATTTCGTACCTCTCACCCTCTATCTCGACTTCCCCCTCACCCTCCAGTATGTAGTAGACCTCCTCGCACTTGTGCCTGTGGAGGGGGGTGTGATGCCCGGGATCCACTTCGACTACCCCCAGTATCAGGGACTTAGGTGGAGGATCCACTGTCTCCGGGTAAATTACTTTGAGATCCCTCACGTTCTTCCTCTCCATCGGGGCCCCTCCTACTACCTCATCCGGCTTCACCACATACTTGGGCATGATCACACCTCCAGATCCCTCTTAAATAGCTCGTGGGGAGGGGAGAACACTTCAACCACTACAGAATCCTCTATCGCCTCTGTCTCATGATCCACGTTCCCCGGGATCACGTAAGCATCCCCCTGGCTTAAATAGTGGACCTCCTCACCTATCCTGAGCTTTATCTTTCCCCTCACTACGTAACCTATCTGCTCATTCCCATGGGAATGGGGTTTCGAGACAGCTCCGGCCTTCAAGCTCACCTCGAGAAGGAGAGTCCTCTCCCCGAGCGCCAGAGTCTTCCTCCTGATCCCCGGCCAAGTCTCCACGACTCTCGCTTCCTCTCCCCTGAGCATCTTGAACATATGCTACCGTGGGTCAATAAAATAAAAATTTTCCCAGAGGGGATCGATACCGTATTTCGTCGAATGTGGAAGCGTAAAGTTTATATTAAAGGCAGCCGTCAGCATGGCCACAAAGGTGATGGGCATGGAGAAGGAGAGCCTCATTCTGGGGAGGTTCAAGAAGCCCTTCGACATCAAGGAACTGCCGAAGTTCCCAGGATACGCTGCTATGATAGGTCCCGGGATAGTCTGGGCGGGGCTCTCCCAGGGGAGCGGGGAGCTCATATGGTGGCCCTACATGGTCGCGAAATACGGACTTTTCTTCCTCAGCTGGCTCATATTCTACGCTAGCCTCCAGTACTGGATAAACCTGGAGATAGCTAGGTACACTATGGCCACTGGAGAGGGGATATTCGAGGGGTTCCACAGGGTCCACAGGATATACGGATGGGCCATGTTCATCATGTCCATGATAGTCATGCTCTGGGTCGGAGGGTACGTCTCGAGCGGTGCGACCGCTCTCGCAGCCTTGACTAACTTCCCGGCCGGCTGGGATGCCGCTGGGCAGACCAGGTTCTGGGCTGAAGTAGCTATAATCGTCGTATGGATAATATTCATACTGGGGCCCGTCGCTTACAAAGTGGTGGAATACATCGAGGTCCTGGCGGCTTTCATCTCATTCGGAGGTATGCTCATAGCTGTCCTCCTCTCACCGG
>Ga0326760_1000105_pt1 | contig 47011 bp, 53 predicted proteins | sample GCREP_S_FD_207668 | JGI IMG/M metagenome (GOLD analysis project Ga0326760, IMG submission 207668) | Hot spring sediment microbial communities from Geyser Creek Basin, Yellowstone National Park, WY, United States - GCR.EP_S | ecosystem: Environmental > Aquatic > Thermal springs > Near-boiling... | reverse complement strand
TGAAGTCAACTACTTTCTCCTCGTTAATAATGTAGCTATTCCTCTCCTGATCATACGCTGCAATTAAGCCGCGCTCAACAGCTAAGCTACTAAGATTCAACACTAATACACCACAACGCTCCGCTAGCTTTGCTCCAATACTCTTCTTCCCAGTGCCAGGCGTCCCCGCTAAAACAAAGACTCTTACCACGAGTACTACACCTTACCGGGGCAGTTTCGTTATTCATGGTGACTTGTGGTGTTTATATTTATTGGTGGTTGAGCCTCAGGTTGTGGATTTACAAGCCTCTAGGGTGCCATGAGCTGTGTGCATCAATGCCGCATCCAGGAGCAAACGGAATACTTTTATACCCTTTTTTCCAGTACTATTCAATAACATGCTTATAGATGGTGTCTAGAAATTGAGTTACGAGAAGCGAGTAGGCGAGATAGCGTACTTCTTGCCGACAATGCGTAATGGTGAAGAGGCGTTATCACTAACTATGAGCGTTTGCCCATACTGCTACAGAGTGCTCCCAGCTATTATCGTTGAGAGAGAGGGTAAAGTGTACATTAGACGTTACTGCCCAGAGCACGGCTTAGTAGAGGAAGTGTACTACGGTGACTCCGAGTTCTATAAGAGAGTAGCAAGATTTTGGGATGAAGGGAGAGGATCGAGACACATCTACACTCCTGTTAGGGGGCCTTGCCCATTTAACTGTGGACTCTGTGGTATGCATAAGCAGCACAGTGCTCTAATAAACCTCGTGGTAACTAATAGGTGTGATCTGAGCTGCTGGTATTGCTTCTTCTACGCTGAGGCGGCAGGCTACGTGTATGAGCCAACGCTAAGCCAGATCAGAGATATGATTAGGAGTGTGAAGAAACAGGGTGTAACAATCGCGGTACAAATGACTGGTGGTGAGCCACTACTACGTGATGACTTAATAGAGATAGTTAAGCTCCTCAGAGATGAGGGTGTAAAGCATATACAGTTGAATACTAATGGATTAAAAATCGCTGAGAAGTTCACTAAGAACCCCGATGAGGCGGTAGAGTACGCGAAGACCTTGAGAATAAGTGGCTTAAACACAGTGTACCTGAGCTTTGACGGTGTAACACCTAGAACTAACTGGAAAAACCACTGGGAGGTACCCTACATTTTTGAGGTGTTTAGGAGAGCTGGGATTACGAGCGTTGTTCTTGTACCCACTGTAATTAAGGGTGTAAACACTCATGAGGTCGGCGCCATAGTGAGGTTCGCTGCTAAGCACATAGACATAGTGAGGTCTGTTAACTTCCAGCCAGTTAGCTTAACGGGTCTTATGAAGAGGCATGAGCGTGAAAAGTATAGGATAACTATTCCAGAATTGGCTAAGCTCATTGAGGAGCAGACAGATGGAGAGATATCCAGAGAAGCCTGGTTCCCTGTAAACGCCAGCGTTGTATTCTCTAGGTTTATTGAGGGTTTTAGCGGCGAATACAAGTTTGAAATGGCTAATCACCCAATCTGTGGTGTTGGAACATACGTGTACGTTGACAAGAGCGAGGGTAAGATCAAGCTGATCCCGATAACAAAGTTTATAGATGTAGAGGGCCTCTTAGAGTATCTGAATGAGAAGTGGAGGGATCTTCTAAGTGGAGGTAGCAGAGTACTAGCCGGTATTAAACTGCTATACTCTATTAGAAAGTTTATAGACCAGGAGAAAGCCCCAAGAGAGTTTGATGTGTTCAAAATACTCCTCAACATTATCTTAAAGAGAAGCTATGACGCACTAGGAGAACTACACTACAAGCTACTCTTCATTGGGCAAATGCACTTCATGGACCTCTACAACTACGATATACAGAGAGTACAGAGATGTAATATACACTATACAGTTCCAGACGGTAGGTTAATACCCTTCTGCGCATTCAACATCTTCGACGACGTGTACAGAGATAAGATTCAGAGAGAGTACGGCGGGGAGATCACTAAGCCTACGCCTAAATATCTGAGAAACAGAAAGCAACTTGAGTCATCTGAAATATATAAGAAGGCATATGAGGGAATAGTAGAGCTCGCCGCGAAAACATAGCAGTAGAATACTTCAAACGCAACGTTCACTGCACAGACCCCGCTCACTGTAAAAGCATAGCAGAAGCGCCGCGGGCCCGCCGGGATTCGAACCCGGGACCTACGGGTTAAAAGCCCGCCGCTCTACCTGGCTGAGCTACGGGCCCTTGCCCAGCATGAAATACTTGCAAAAAGCGGTTAAAAAGCTACATGTCGAGTTAATTGAGCACTCTCTACTATAGCCACTTTGATGTTTATAACCCCCTTAATAGATACTTTGAGTGAAGAGTAGCCGGGTCGTCTAGCGGCCAAGGATGCGGGGCTCTGGCCGAGTACGGGAGAGCCCCCGTGACCGGGGTTCGAATCCCCGCCCGGCTATTACCTCCTGTCTAGCTTAAATGGGCTAATTACAGGTCCATATCGCCACTTCGCGTCTTCAAGTCTCCTCTTCTGCCAGAGTAGTATATCGAGTAGTTTCTTCGGAGTGTCCAGTATTCTACTATATATATTCCATATTCTCTCAGTTTTCTCTAAGTGCTTATCTACTCTAATTGAGAAGAGCTTTTCGTAGAGTTCTTCTCTGAACTCCTTACCTAGTTCTCTCGCGAAGAGCTTCTCTAGGTCTATGTATAGTGGTATGTAGCCAGTGGGGGTTTCAATAGCCTCGACATCACCATTAACCCTTAACTCCATCCACTTCAACCACACGTACTTATCTCTCTTCTCATTGAGGTATTTCCCGCTCTCATCTCGCAAGAAGTAGTTTACTCCAAAAATACGCGGCTTCTTAGTGAGAGACTCCCCAAATCTAAAGTGAAGCTCAGTATACGCTCCAGGTGATATCGGCAAGAAGTCTAGTATAGCGTAGGGATTAAACTCCCGGACACCAGCCTGACCGAGAACAGCAGTTGTCCTCTCTGATTCAAGTGAGGCACCCTTAGTTACAACGCCGTGATCCCAGTCAAAGGCCTCCTCCACAGGTACCCAGGTGTCAGGGTCTCTACCACCAAATATAATCCCTCCAACTGGGACGCCACTGGGATCGTCTATTCTAGGGTCAAATTTCTCTAAGTAGAAAATACTAGTTGTGAACCTCGCGTTAGGGTGAGATGGTGGAATTAAGTAGCCCTTCTCATCGTGCATACCAGGATACCACTTTCCAGCGTAATTTACTCCGCGCCTCGGCTCCTCAGGCTTACCATTCCACCACACTTCACCCTCCTCTGTTAGCAGTATATTTGAGAATATTACCTCAGTGTCTCTGCGTGTTAGTATTTCATATATTTGAGGATCGTCTATAGGGTTTACACCATCAATTATACCAAACATTCCGACTTCGGGATTAATGGTCCTCGCCTCTCCATTACTATTCCAAATAATAGATAAGTCGTCTCCAACTACAGTGTCAGCTATTAGTGCAGTTGAAGTCTTACCGCAGCCAGCTGGGTATGCGCCGGTGAAATACGTTATTCGATCTCCTGGGCCTTTAACACCAATAATAAACATGTGCTCACAGAGCCACCCCTCCTTATAACCCCTGTACACGCAGAGTCTCAGTGAGAGCTTCTTTAACCCAACAGTATTTCCAGCGTACTGCGTGTTAACGCTGTACGTGATCTGGTCTTCAACGTCAATGTAAATTCTCCGCTTGTCTATGTTCTTAGACCACCCATTCTCATCTCTCTCACCAACACTATGAAGAAACCTCATATACTCTAAGTGCTCTCTTTCTGTGAACACGTCATAGCATATCCTGTAGAGTATATTGCTACTATGTGCAACATACGCAGAGTCTGTCACTTGGACTCCGTAAAGCGTGTTCGGCGAGCCCTTAGGCCCAAAGCAGTAGAAGCCGACATACATCTCTTTACTAGCCATTACTCCATTAAACAACTCAAGCACTTCTTTTAAGCACTCCTCTCTATTCCCCGTGTTAACCATTGGTATTTTAGTACCGTGCTTAACGAGAATCTTAGTGTTTTCTCTATCCCTCGCAAGGTCTCTTGGACCATCAAAGTGTACAGTGTGCATTACACTGTACCTTGTCGATATCTCCTCCCTGTTCTCAAGGGCTCTTCTACGCACGTACTCTACATCACTCGGACTACTTGTCACAATGAAAATTCTGCTTGGTTTAGTTAATTCAGCCACGTCAAGTAGCCACTTTAATAAAGACACGTGTCTAATCCTACTAAGCTTCTCCAAGTTAGCCTTATCCGTGTAGTGAGATAAAGCCTCAAGCACTCTCACTCGCTCTTCTACAATAACGACCATAACTAGTCTGAGCCCTCTTCAAGTTGTTCATAGTTAAATAGGGAAATAAAATCACTAATAACTAGCACTATAGGGGGCGAGAGACTAGTAAAGCCTATATACATAGAGCCTTGAAATAGCTGAGGCTATTTTATCTGCTATTCTCAAGGGCTCAGGGTTTGGACTATAAATACAAGTCTCTCTTAGAACGCCTAGTACCTCGCGAAACTCTAAGCCAACGCTATATACTTCAATTAGCCTCCACGGAGTTTCAACCCTGATCATTTTACTATAAACAGAGCTAATTATACTAAACCTCTCTGACCAGTCATCAAAGTGCTCTTGTAAAGCCCTCTTAATTCTCTCTAAGTGAAGTGGGAAGAGCTGAATAACAACAACTCCCTTACCAGTACTGTTGTGTAAGTCGTGTGGGTCAACAACGTCAAAGCCCGCGTAAATAACTCCGTCTAGTAGTATCACATCTCCCTCCATGCTACTCGACATTTCTCTAATAACCTTGTGAGTATCTCCTCCATCAACTCTAACTACTCCAATAGCTACTCTACGTGGAATATACGCATCTTCTACTTCAACACCAGCAATGTAAGTTAAACCTCTACGAGCCTTAAAATAGTAAGGAAAATAGCCGTCATCATAGGCCTCTAGTATACGTATACTCAATCTACGTCCCTGAGGGCCTTCTCAATTATTGGTTTAAGGTCTCCTCTAATTTTTACTACTTTTGTAACTCCATATCTACCCCTGTTCACGACTTCAGCTAGTATAAGGCCCATCATATCTAGCTGTGAGATTATGTCACTCACTCTTCTCATAGTAAGGGGTTCTAGAGAGTATTTCTTCGTCCTCTCTACGTACTTAGCATAAACTTCACCTGTAGAGGTCTGACCCCTAGCGGAAGTCTCCTCGAGTATTGTCTTAAGAACCAGCTTCTGGTGTAGTGGTAGAGAGACTATACTCTGATAGACCCTGTTCTCCTCTAGCTCAATAGAAGCCTTTCTCACATGTTCAACTGTGAGTTTCTCTGCTCCCTCTCTCTCAGCTATTTCACCGGACACTCTAAGCAGGTCTAATGCCCTACGTGCATCACCATGTTCTCTAGCGGCGAGTGCTGCGCAGTACGATATTACACTGTCATCTACAACCCCGGGTTTAAAGGCCAGCTCTGCTCTCTGCTTTAAAATAGTGAACAGCTGATCCGCGTCGTACGGCTGAAATACTATTTCCTCCTCACCTAGACTAGATCTCACTCTCGGATCTAAGTTTTCAACAAAGTTCAAGTCGTTCGTGATACCAATAATAGAGACGCGGGCCTTCGTTAGGTCCTCGTTAACGCGGAGAAGCTTGTATAGTAAGTCGTCACCGTTTTTCTTAACGAAGAAGTCTACTTCATCTAGAATGACTATGTGTAATCCGCCCCAGCTATCTAGCGCACTAAGATAACGCCTGTAAACCTCACTAACAGCGAGACCGGTGTGAGGTACTCTGAGACCTAGGCTTGATGCTATTGAAGCTAAAACCTTATACGCCGTGTCGAATTTCCTCGTATTTACGTACGCGTAGTTGAGATCTACACCATATGTTGAAGCCTTCTCAACCAGCTTCTTAACCACGTATTTAGCGACAGCAGTCTTACCAGTACCGGTAAGCCCGTAGAGAAAAACATTACTCGGTCTCTCGCCCTTAGCTGAGACAATGAGTATTTCAGCCAGCCTCGCTATCTCCCTCTCTCTGTGAGGCAGAGTATCTGGTACGTAGTCGGGGTGTAAGACTTCCCTATTAGCAAAAATCCTCGATACTAACCCACGCCTCCTGAGTAACTCCTCGATTACGTCGTCAGCGCTGACCATTCTACCAAGCCCCCATTGATCATGCCCGGCTAGGTAGAGTAAAAATTCACTGTTAAAACCCACAACTAATCTCAGCGAAATAGCTTTAAAACCCAGATATGTAATTCAAAAACAACACGGAATGGGCCGGTAGCTCAGCCCGGAAGAGCGCCCGGTTGGCAACTGTAAGCCAGACTCCGGGAGGTCCCGGGTTCAAATCCCGGCCGGTCCACTCCTAAATAAATATTTAGCTCTAACTCAAATTCGCGAAGTCACTGAGTCGTAGAGGTTCTAAGAGTTCTAGTAGAGCTCTTCGGTATATTATTTAAAAACCTGTTTTTCAGTTTATTAGATGGTTTAACATTATGCTCTACAGGTGGTTGTGCTTAATATGGGGGGAAAAGTTAACATCCTAGAGCACGAGCTAGTACCAAGACACGAGATAGTACCTCCTGAAGAGGCCCATAAAATACTTAAAGAGCTCGGTGTAGAGCCGTGGCAACTCCCATGGATATCGCTAAACGATCCTGTTGTGAGGGCTATTGGCGCTAGGCCGGGTGATATAGTAAGAATTTACAGGAAAAGTCCCACTGCCGGCACATTTATAGCTTACAGGTACGTAGTGCCCGAGGTGACTAAGAAGTCTTGAGTGTCTCAGAGAGCCTTACTGTAGACGATCTCTGGCTAATTACGCGTAAATATCTCGAGGAGAAAGGACTAGTAAGACAGCACCTCGACAGCTATAATAGATTCGTGAGGGAAATACTACCACAGATTATCTTAGAGTATAGAGAAAACTCCATAACAGAGAGCACTAAGCTCATAATAGAGAGGCCGAGAATAGGGCCTAAGCCACAGTGGGTAGACGTGGATGGAACCGCTAGCTACAAGACTCCACTTGAGTGCAGAATAAGAAACCTGACATACATGACCCCGGTTCTCGTAACTGTGAGACTTGAGGGGGAGGTAACTACTAGGGAAATGGAGCTCAAATTAATGGACTTACCTGTTATGCTAAAATCGGATATTGATCCACTAAGTAAAATGACACCTGAAGAGCTAATTGAGATCGGCGAGGACCCGAGAGACCCTGGAGGCTACTTTATTATTAATGGAAGCGAGAAAGTCATAGTAGCCCAAGAGGACTTGGCGAGTAACACAATTCTCGTTGATTACGGTCAAGAAGGTACGGGTGTAACGCACACAGCTAAAGTCATCAGTGCCGCGTATGGTAGGCGCTCACAGCTCATTATTGACTTAAAGAAGGATGGAGTCTTCTACGCTAATGTTAAAGGACACAAGATACCAGCTGTAATACTAATGATAGCTCTTGGACTTGACGTGCGCGAAATACCCTATGCTATATCACCAGACCCGAGATTCCACCAGGAAATACTCCCATCAATACTCCACGCAGAGCAGATACTGCCTAGACTAGAGGTGCCCCCCGAGGCGTCAAAAGAGGAGATCAGAAAGCTTGTAGAGGAATACAGGAAGAAAGCAGTCGAGGAGGCCCTCGACTACATTGGAGCGAGATTCGCTGTTGGCAAACCAAGAGAGAAGAGAATAGCGACGGCTCAGATAACACTAGATGAGGTGCTTCTACCACACATAGGCATAGACTCTAGTAGAGAGACTAGGCTAATGAAAGCCGTCTTCATAGGGCAAATGATCGCGAGAATAATCGAGCTCAAAGAGGGCCTCCGCGGCCCAGACGACAAAGACCACTACAGAAATAAGAGACTAAAGCTGGCAGGCGACCTTCTCTCCACGCTCATTAGGACTTCACTAAACTCGTTTATTAAGGGTCTTAAAGGAGAGCTGGAGAGGCAGATATCGAAGTCCAAGGCTGAGATTAAAACAGCCTTTAAGCACGCAACCATAACAGACCACATTCTCAGCGCGATGGCAACGGGCAACTGGCCTGGCGGGAGAACCGGTGTAAGCCAGCTACTAGACAGAACAAACATGCTCAGCACGCTCAGCCACTTAAGAAGAGTCGTCTCCCCACTGGCAAGAACGCAGCCGCACTTCGAGGCTAGAGAGCTCCACGGAACGCAGTGGGGTAGGATCTGCCCAGTAGAGACTCCTGAAGGGACAAATATAGGGCTCGTAAAGAACCTGGCTCTTCTAGCCAACGTTAGCGTTGGTGTCGAAGACCGCGAGGTCGAGGAGCTCTTATACGAGCTCGGAGTTCTACCAGTAATTACCAGGAGAGTGAAAGGTAAAGTTAGAAAGGGCTACTTAGACCTAGTAATGGAGGCGATTAATAGAGGAGAACCTGTAGAGGAGAAGTTCGCTGGTTGGAGCAGGGTCTTTCTGAACGGCAAGTTTATAGGATACCACCCCGATGGTAGTCAACTAGCCAGGAAAATTAGAGAGCTTAGAAGAAGAGGAGAGATCAGCTCCGAGGTTAACGTTGCACGCTACAAAACCGAGTACATAGACGAAGTCGTAGTTAACACTGACGCTGGCCGTATTAGAAGACCACTAATAGTCGTCGAGAACGGTAAACCCAAGTTAACAAAGGACATTATTAAGAGAGTTGAGAGAGGAGAGCTGTCATTTGACGACCTGGTCAAAATGGGTATTATAGAGTTCATTGATCCAGACGAGGAGGAGAACACTTACATAGCCCTACTCCCAGATCAGGTTACTCCAGAGCACACTCACCTCGAGCTCTGGCCCCCCGGCATACTGGGGATAACAGCGTCAATAATACCGTACGCTGAGCACAATCAAAGCCCGAGAAACATGTACCAAGCCGCCATGGCAAAGCAGGCTCTAGGTCTAAGCACTGCTAGCTTCCAGCGGAGGGTAGACACTCGCGGACACCTCTTACACTACTCTCAAAAACCCCTGGTACAGACGAGGACAACAGAGATAATTGGCTACAATGAGAGGGCTGCAGGACAGAACATGGTTGTAGCTATATATGCTTTCTCCGGCTACAATATGGAGGACGCGGTGGTTTTAAATAAGAGTAGTGTAGAGAGGGGTCTCGCGAGGTCGACTTTCTTCAGGCTGTACTCCACAATAGAGAAGAAGTACCCAGGCGGTATTCAGGACGAGATCACGAAGCCACCTGCTGGAGTTAGAAACTACAAGGGGCTGAGGGCCTATGATAAGCTCGAAGAAGACGGCATTGTAGCGCCGGAGACCGATATCGTTGGGGGAGAAGTATTAATCGGCAAGATTAGCCCCTCGAGATTTCAAGTCGCAGAGTACGAGGGTACTAGCGGACTTGTAAAGAACGATACGAGCGTGTCGGTGAGACACGGCGAGAAGGGTGTCGTTGACATAGTCCTATTAACCATGGACAACGAGGGCAATAAGCTGATAAAAGTACGCGTGAGAGACCTCAGAATACCTGAGCTAGGAGACAAGTTCGCATCTAGACACGGGCAGAAGGGTGTTGTGGGCTTACTAATACCTCAGTATGACATGCCCTTCACCGAGGACGGGATAACACCTGATCTCATAATTAACCCACACGCATTCCCCAGTAGAATGACTGTGGGACAACTACTCGAGAGCATTGCTGGAAAAGCAGCCGCTCTCCGAGGAGAGCTCGTTGACGCTACTCCATTCTTCAAAGAAGACATAGAGAACTTGAGAATAGTGCTGAAGCGCCACGGATACCCGCCCACCGGTGAGGAGGTGATGTATGATGGGAGAACAGGTGAAATGATCGCGTCGCCTGTGTTTATTGGAATAGTGTACTACCAGAAACTACACCACATGGTTAGCGATAAAATACACGCTAGGGCCGGAGGACCTGTCCAAGTATTAACGAGGCAGCCAACACAGGGCCGCTCAAGAGAGGGGGGTTTAAGGTGGGGTGAAATGGAGGTAGACTGCCTAATTGGACACGGCACGTCTATTGCTCTGAGAGAGACTATGAGAGAGCGAAGTGACCGCGTAATAGTCTATGTGTGCGAGGAGTGTGGGCTAATAGGGTACTACGACAAGAACAGGGAGAGGTACATGTGCCCAATACACAAAGAAAAGGCGACGTTAAAGCCGGTTGAAACAACATACGCGTTTAAACTACTAGTGCAAGAACTCATGAGTATGGGGATTAGGCCTAGGCTTATAGTTGGAGACGTCAGTGCCGGGTGACCTCCGTGATTACTAACAGAGTGGCTAAAATCAAGTTTGGTATACTCTCACCAGATGAAATACGCAAAATGAGCGTAACAGCTATTGTAACAGCAAACGTGTTTGACACTGACGGCGCGCCAATAGACGGAGGCGTAATGGATACACGCATGGGTTCAATAGAGCCTGGCGAGGTGTGCCCCCTCTGCGGAAATAAGCGAGACAGTTGCGTAGGCCACTTCGGCCACTTAGAGCTCGCTAAGCCCGTTATTCACGTGGCGTTTGCTAAGCACATACTGGCTTACTTAAAGGCGACTTGTAGTAATTGCGGCAGAGTTAAAGTACCTGAAGACGAGAGAGAAGACCTCTTGAAGCTACTAAAAGACCTCGAAGAGCTCAAATTAAACTACCTCAAGAAGAGACTACACGAGTACATTAGGAGGAGGGCGTCGACCACTACTACTTGTCCACACTGCGGGCAACCCACACTGGAGTACAAGCTTGAAAAGCCACACACGTTCTTCATTAAAACAGAAACGGGGTTCAGAAAGGTTACTCCGAGTGAAGTGAGAAAACACCTCGAGAAGATACCTGACGACGACGTGAGGCTACTCGGAGGAGACCCCCAGGATGCTAGACCAGAATGGATGGTATTAACTGTACTGCCAATTCCACCCAGGCAAGTGAGGCCATCTGTTATACTTGAAACGGGTATGAGGAGCGAAGATGACTTAACGCACAAACTCGTAGATGTAGTTAGAACTAATATTAGAGTAAGAGAACACGTTGAGAGCGGTGCACCCGAACAAATTATCGAGGATGAGTGGGAGCTACTACAGTATCACGTCACAACGTACTTCGATAACGAGGTCTCAGGCATCCCCCCAGCGAGACACAGGGCTGGTAAGTACCTTAAGGGCGTAGCTCAGCGATTAAAGGGCAAAGAGGGGAGGTTTAGGGGTAACCTGAGAGGCAAGCGCGTAGACTACTCAGCGAGAACAGTCATCAGTCCAGACCCTAATCTGAGTATAAATGAAGTAGGCGTCCCCGAGGAGGTTGCTAAAAAGCTCACAGTACCGGAGCGCGTAACACCCTGGAATATAGAGTTCCTACGGAGACTAGTGCTCAACGGGCCCGACAAGTGGCCTGGAGCTAATCACATTATTAGACCAGATGGTAGAAAGATAAACTTAAAGTACGTTGATAGAAAAGCCGCTGCGGAGTCACTAGAACCCGGCTTTATAGTTGAGAGACACCTCTTAGATGGAGACATAGTCCTCTTTAACCGTCAGCCATCACTACACAGAATCTCAGTAATGGCGCACATTGTCAGAGTACTGCCGTACAAGACATTTAGACTAAATCTACTCGTGTGTCCACCATACAACGCTGACTTCGATGGAGACGAGATGAACTTACACGTACCTCAGAGTGAAGAGGCGCGCGCTGAAGTTAGAGTCTTAATGCTCGTAGAGAAGCACATATTAACTCCTAGGTACGGCGGACCCATAATAGGTGGGCTACAGGACTATATTAGCGGCGCGTACTTGTTAACATCAAAGTCAACTCTACTTACTAAAGAAGGAGTTGCGAGACTACTCGCACCCACGGGTTACCGAGGCCCACTACCAGAGCCGGCTATTCTCAAGCCGAGAGAGTACTGGACAGGAAAGCAACTAATATCCCTGTTCCTGCCGAGAGACTTCAATTACAGGAAGACCTCAACTATTGGTAAGGCATCAGTACTAAGGTGTATTGACGAGGACTGCCCACACGACAGCATAATTATCATTAAGAACGGTGTTCTCTTAGAGGGTGTAATAGACAAGAGCTCTATTGGCAGAGAGGAGCCTGAGAACATAGTTCACTGGCTTATTAAAGAATACGGAGAAAACGTCGCTAGGGAGTTCATGGATAGAGTATACAAGATGTTTATCGCTACGTGTGAAATGTACGGGTTAACAATGAGCTACGATCATTTGGCTATAAGAGAAGAAGTTAAGAAAGCCATATACGATATCATAGAAGAAAAGAAGAGCGAAGTAAACGAGTTAATTAAACTCTACAGAGAGGGGCGGCTTATACCGAGACCCGGAAAAACCCTAGAGGAGACGCTTGAAGACGAGATCATTAATGCTATGTCAAAGAAGCTCCTCGACGAGGTAGCAGACGTGTTAACACAGCACTTATCTCTAACAAACCCAGTAGTTGTGATGGCTAGAACAGGGGCTAGAGGAAACCCAGTTAATCTCGCACAAATGAGCGGCTTACTGGCACAGCAAACAGTTAGGGGTAAGAGGCTTTCAAGGGGGTATGAGGGGAGAATGCTTCCACACTTTAAACCAATGGATCTCAGCGCTGGGGCCAGGGGCTTCGTGGCTAGGGGGTTTGTTGACGGGCTTGATCCCTTAGAGTTCTTCTTCCACACAGCGGCTGGTAGAGAGGGCCTTATAGACACTGCTGTGAGGACTAGTCAGTCAGGCTACATGCAGAGAAGGTTGATAAACGCGCTTCAAGACCTCGTAGTAAACTACGACGGGTCTGTCAGAGCGACCTCTGGTGAAATCGTCCAGTTACTATACGGCGAGGACGGCGTTGACCCCACGAAGAGCGATCACGGAAAGTCTGTTAACGTTGACAGGATAATAGAGAAGTACTTGAAGGGGTGAAGGACGTGAGTGACGCGGAGTCCAAGCTCGAAGAGATCCTCAGTAATGTAAGACCCTATTTAACTCCGCAGCTCTACGATGAGCTATCTGAAAAGCTCAGAGACGCTATTAAAAAGCACAAACTCACTCTCGAAGACGCCGAGAAGATAGCTTGGGAGGCTGTTGAGAGGTACCGCAAGGCGCTAGTTGAGCCGGGTGAAGCGGTAGGTACTATAACTGCGCAGAGTTTAGGTGAGCCCTCAACACAGATGACTCTAAGAGTCTTCCACTACGCTGGAGTAAGAGAGTACAATATAACCCTAGGCTTACCTCGCTTAATTGAAATAGTAGATGCTAGAAAGAGGCCCGAGACCCCGATCACGGAGATATATCTCAGCGAGGACATTAAGCGCAACCCCGAGAAAGCCGTGGAATTGGCGAGGAGAATAGAATTAACACTTGTGGAGAACGTCGCGAGAGAGATAAACATTAGGCTTGGAATGGGGATCGTCGAGGTTGAACTAGATCCCGAAATGCTCAGCAATAAGGGCGTGACAGTAGAGCAGGTCGTAGAAGCCCTAGAGAAGCTGGAAATAGGCTCAGTTGAGATTTCGGGCGAAAACCCGTATAAAGTAATAATAACACTCAGCGACGAGTACCTAGACCCCTCTAAAACAGTAAAAGTCAGAACTATGATCTCTCAAGCATACATTAAGGGGATCAAGGGAATAAAGAAAACGATTATACAGCGAAGAGGTGACGAGTACGTAATAATAGCTGAGGGCTCAAATCTAGAAGAAGTAATGCGAGTCCCAGGCGTAGACTGGCGCCGCGTTTACACTAATGACGTCCACGAGATCGAGCTAGTTCTCGGAATAGAGGCAGCTCGATCGGCTATAATCAAGGAGATCTACAATGTACTTAGTGATCAGGGCCTGGACGTCGATATAAGGCACATAATGCTACTAGCAGATATGATGACGTGGACGGGTCACGTGAGGCAAATCGGGAGAATGGGTATCGCCGGGGAAAAGCCCAGTGTTCTCGCAAAGGCCACGTTCGAGACAACCATACAGAAGCTCGTTGAGGGTGCCGTGATGGGGGAGGAGGACCCGATGGTCGGTGTGACAGAGAATATTATTTTAGGTCAACTACCACCTGTAGGTACGGGAGTAGTTAAAATATTCATGAATCTATTAGCTACAAGACCTAAAGAGGGTGAAGGGGGTTAAAGTGGCGTTAAAGCCGGAGTTAATAAGGGCTATACAGGTCGCTGCCAGAACAGGCGTTATTGAGTACGGTGCTCGTGAAGTCAAAGAGCTAGTATTACACGGAAACGCCAAAGCCGTGATTGTTGCTAAGAACTCCCCGCCAGAGTTGAGGAGAGACATAGAGTACTACGCTAGACTGAGCAGTATTCCAGTTCTAGTATTCGATGGAACAAGCGTTGAGCTCGGAACCATAATTGGTAGACCTCACAGCGTCACAGTATTAGCTATTATAAACCCTGGTCAATCAAATATACTGGACTTAGCTAGACAGGTGAGTGCTTCTGAGCAAAGCCAAAGCTAACGTTAAGATAACCCCTGAAGAGTTCAGGTACATGGCTCTCTTCAGCGACTTAACCGGCACAACCGTTAGAGACTGCATAATAGAGAACGAGAGTAACAGGGTAGTATTCCTAGTAGACCCCGGAGACATAGGGAAGGCTATTGGGCCCCGAGGCTTTCTCATACGGAAGTTGAAGAGCCTGCTAAACAAGAATGTTGAAGTAGTAGGCTATAGTGATAACCTCGAGGAGCAAGTCAAGTACGCGCTAATGCCGGCGAGAGTTACTGGTGTTAAACTCGTCAATAGGCCTGATGGCTCAAAAGTCCTCTACGTAGCCGTGGATCCAAAGGACAAGGCCGTAGCTATTGGTAAAAACGGGAGAAATGTTCAGAGGGCGAGGTTAATACTTAAAAGGCACTTTGACATAGACTCCGTAGTAATAGTGTAGTCTAGGTGTCTGCAGAGTGCCCGGTAAGAAGGGGCCAAGTGGACTCTACGCTGCGGGGAAGCTCATTGAGAAGAGGAAGAAGTTTAGGTGGCATCAGAGAGAATACCAGAGAAGAATGCTCAGGAAACAGGGACTCCTCTTAGACCCCCTTGAAGGAGCCCCCATGGCTAGGGGAATAGTTCTCGAAAAAGTGCCGGTTGCGTCTCGTAAACCAAACTCAGCTGTTAGAAAGTGCGTTAGAGTACAGCTCGTTAAGAACGGTAAAGTAGTAACGGCGTTTGTTCCGTGGGACGGAGGCATAAATTACATTGACGAGCACGACGAGGTAATTATCGAGAAAATAGGCGGCACACTAGGAGGCGCTATGGGAGACATCCCGGGTGTAAAGTACAAGGTTGTAATGGTTAATGGAGTGTCACTTAAAGCACTCTGGCTTGGAAAGAAGCAGAAACCAGTGAGATAAGCGAGGTTGATAACGCCGTGTCTTCTACGGGCGGGGCTGAGATTCAAATAAGTGAAATTAAGCTGTTCGGTAAGTGGAGTTACGACCTGGTTGAAGTGAGAGACCCTAGTTTAAAGAGGTATCTCTGCCTTAAGCCGGTCTACTTACCACACACTAGTGGTAGACACGAGCACAAGAAGTTTGGTAAAGCAGTTGTCCCAGTAGTTGAGAGGCTAATAAACAAGCTCATGAGACCGGGGAGAAATGCTGGCAAAAAACACCTAGCTTACAACATTGTCAAGAAAGCCTTCGACATAATCTACTTGAGAACGGGAGAAAACCCACTACAGGTACTAGTAAGGGCTATTGAGAACAGCGCGCCCCGGGAAGACACTACTAGAATAATGTACGGTGGCATAGCATACCACGTCTCAGTAGACGTCTCTCCACTAAGGAGAATAGATGTTGCACTAAGACATATAACTGAGGGGGCTAGGCTAAGGGCCTTTAATAGTCTAATCCCAATTGAAGAGGCGCTTGCAGATGAAATAATACTAGCTGCGAGTGGAGACGCTAAGAGCTACGCTATACAGAGAAAAGACGAAATCGAGAGAATAGCTCTCAGTAGCAGGTAGAGTAATAAATACTCTTTGTACTGTACTCGCCCTCGTATCTCAACAAACCTCTACTCTATACAGTCCCATCCCTCGCGTTTCCCCGCTAACGGTACTTGACGGTATTTGTGAATGCTTGTAATTCCGTTAGCGGGGTTGCACCTCTTTGTGGGTTCACCGGCTTCACCCACACTTCATGGGTGCCCGTCGAGCCCAACGCCATGGGGCTCCCATCTGAGTCTCTATGTCACCGCAGTGCGGATCATCCAAGAAACTATAGTGGGTGTAAAGGTATTTAAACATTACTCTATGATACACTCTATGATACCAAGTATTTATAGTTATTCACAGATATTCAAACTTACCATCAGTAGTTCTGTAATAGCCTCCACGTGGATTAATTCCGCGTGAGCACCTCAGTAAGCTAGATTTATAAGCCCACTTCTAAATCCAAGTGTTACTGAGGCTTGGTGAAATATATGAGTACCCCGCAGAAGCCCCACTTAAATCTGATAATGATAGGGCACGTAGATCACGGCAAGAGCACGATGACAGGGCACATACTGTACCGTCTAGGATACTTCGATGAGAAGACAATGAAGGAGATAGAAGAGCAAGCTAAGAAAATGGGAAAAGAGAGCTTTAGGTTTGCGTGGCTACTTGACAGGCTTAAAGAGGAGAGAGAGCGAGGCCTCACAATATCCCTGTCATACATGAAGTTCGAGACTAAAAAGTACTTCTTCACGATTATTGACGCTCCAGGACACAGAGACTTCGTAAAGAACATGATCACTGGGGCGAGCCAGGCTGACGCGGCAATACTGGTAGTCAGTGCTAGAAAGGGTGAATTTGAGGCCGGTATGAGTGCTGAAGGTCAGACTAGGGAGCACGCTATTTTAGCGAGAACTATGGGTATTAACCAGCTAATAGTAGCGATTAATAAAATGGACGCTACTGAGCCCCCATACAGCGAGAAGAGGTATAAGGAGATCGTAGAAGTACTTAGTAAGTTCTTAAAGAGCATTGGCTACGACGTCTCCAAGGTACCCTTCGTCCCCATATCAGCATGGACAGGAGAAAATCTCATAGAGCGCTCACCAAACATGCCGTGGTACAATGGCCCAGTTCTAGTAGAGGCTTTAGATTACCTAGTACCACCCGCTAAGCCCATTGACAAGCCACTTAGAATACCAATACAGGACGTGTACTCCATATCAGGTGTGGGCACAGTCGCTGTTGGCAGAGTTGAGAGCGGGGTTCTAAAGTCTGGTGATAAAGTCTCAATAATGCCTCCAGCCCTCACAGCTGAGGTTAAGTCCATTGAGACACACCACGTCAAGATCGAGAAAGCCGAGCCCGGAGACAACATTGGATTTAACCTCAAAGGCGTTGAGAGAAAAGACATAAAGAGAGGAGACGTAGTGGGTCCAATAGACAGTCCACCAGTAGTCGCAGACGAGTTCACTGCGAGAGTAATGGTCGTGTGGCACCCGACAGCAATAGCTGTAGGATACACACCTGTAATTCACATACACACGGCTAGTGTTGCGTGCAGAATATCGGAGATCGTCGCAAAATTAGACCCCAGAACGGGCAAAGAGCTGGAGAAGAACCCCCAGTTCATTAAGCAGGGAGACATAGCAATAGTGAAATTCAAGCCAATTAAGCCACTAGTAGTGGAGAAATACTCCGACTTCCCCGGTCTCGGAAGATTCGCAATGAGAGACATGGGTAAAACAATTGGCGTAGGACAAGTAATAGACGTCAAGCCGGCACAAGTAGCAGTTAAGAAGTAGAAGAAAGCCCCAGCTAAAATAAGTATATAGGCGTTTTTTAACTGTGAGAAATTAACATTGTGCTTCCACCTAAATGGGGAGTAGAGTCGTGGCGCTTCAGAGAATGGTTAAAATCAAAGTGTGGAGCACTGATGTGGAAGTACTAGAAGACTTTGTCTCAAAAATAGTGGACATAGCTAAGAGGAGCGGCGTAAAAATGAGCGGGCCAATTCCATTACCCACTAAGAAGATCACAATTAGAACGCTTAAACTACCACACGGAGAGGGAAAAAAGAAATACGAGAAGTGGGAAATGAGAATACACAAGAGGCTACTCTACGTTGCGGAAGACGAAAGAGTAATGAGGCAACTAATACGCGTAAGAGTCCCACCCGAAGTCTGGGTAGAACTAGAAATTTTATAAAAGCACTTCTTTTAACCCTCCTAAACAAAAAATAATACTTGAAGCCGGGGTGCCCGAGCGGCCTAAGGGGCTGGCCTGGAGAAGCCCGGAGAGCCAGTACCCCGTAAGGGGTGCGCGGGTTCGAATCCCGCCCCCGGCGCTCGAGTACACATCCCGCTGTCTGCGTCTTTGTCAAATAGTTCTGCATTTAAAAGCTCTTAATTCCTTATTGTATGAGTTAGTTAGAAGTGCTTATCTCGGGGGTTAAAAGACTTGGAGAGAGCGTTTCGACATGTTATAAGAATACTCGAGACAGACGTGCCTGGAGAGCTGCCACTATTATATGGGCTATCCGAGGTTAAGGGTATAGGACACAACTTCGCTAATGCTATTTGCAGAGTCCTGAACTTAGACCCCAACATGAAAATTGGGTACTTAACCGACAGCGAAGTAGAGAGTATTGAGAAACTCGTGAAGGAGCCCTCTAGCTTCGGGATACCCTCGTGGATGTTCAATAGGAGAAAAGACTACACTACTGGAGAAGACATACACCTGTACGGAGCGCAGCTGATTTACTACGTTAAAGAAGACATTGAGAGAGAAAAGAGAATTAAGAGCTGGCGTGGAATAAGGCATGCACTTGGATTAAAAGTTAGAGGGCAGAGAACTAGGACAACTGGCAGAACAGGCATAACTGTCGGCGTAAAGAGAAAGAAGACCGCTCAGCAACAGGAGAAGAAATAGGTGTCTATATGGGCGACCCCAAGAAGTCTAGGAGAACGTGGACTACTCCACGTCACCCTTGGAGAAAAGAGACTCTACTAGAGGAGAGTAGACTTCTAGGCCTATACGGCTTGAGAAACAAAAGAGAGCTCTGGAAGGCGGCTAGTATTGTGAGGTACTGGAGGCACAGAGCAAGAACACTCCTCGCAGCCCCACCTGAAATCAGAGAGAAGGAGGAGAAGACCCTTATAGGTAACCTAACTAGACTCGGATTACTGAGAGAGGAAGCTAAACTCGACAACATCCTGGATCTCAGAGTAGAGGACTTACTCGAGAGAAGGCTACAAACACTAGTCTTCAGAAAGGGCCTTGCCCGCACAATTTACGAGGCGAGACAGTTAATTATACACGGGCATATAGCTATTAAGGGACGCAGAATACGCTCGCCAGGCTACTTGGTAACAGTTGACGAGGAGCCGCACATATCCTACTACCCGTACAGCCCCCTCGCAGCAAAAGTAGCTGAAAAAACCACAGCAGAGTAGGAGTAGAGGTGAAGTCTCAATGGCGTTTTCTCTCAGAGAGCTCAAGTGGGGTGTAGCACACATTTACAGTAGTCCAAATAACACAATTGTACACATAACAGACCTATCTGGAGGAGAGACTGTTAGCTTCTATAGTGGTGGTAGAGTGGTCAAAGCTGATAGAGAGAAGCCAAGCCCCTACGCGGCTATGCTGGCAGCCACTAAAGCAGCGTCCGAGGCCTTTGAAAAGAACATTTCGGCTCTTCACATAAAGGTCAGGGCTCCAGGCGGGCACGGGCCCAAGACTCCCGGTCCAGGTGCTCAAGCAGCTATTAGAGCACTAGCGAGATCAGGGTTTATAATTGGGAGAATAGAAGACGTTACGCCAATACCCCACGACACCACTAGGAGGCCTGGAGGCAGGAGAGGTAAGAGACTGTAAATTCAAGCGTGGTGCTCCTTGAAGATAAGAGTCCTCGAGAAGACACCCCTATCCCTAAAACTCTACATCGAGGAGACCCCGCTCCACGTGCTTAACTCTATTAGGAGAGCTGTTCTAGCAGAAGTCCCAACCATGGCAATAGACTACGTGATATTCATAGAGAACTCCAGCGCATTTTACGACGAGTACATAGCACACAGACTAGCCCTAATACCACTTAAAAGCGACGATGCACACTTGAGGTACAAGAGCCCCGAGGAGTGCGCAGAGGCCGGTGAGAAACACATGTTCTCCGCTGACTGCTTCGCGAAATTAGACCTTATGTCTGAGGGGCCCGAAGAGGGGGAGCTAACGCTCTACTCCAGAGACCTCGTGCCATCAGACCCCAACGTTAAGCCAGTCTACGACGATATACCAATAATTAAGCTGATTAAAGGCCAGAGAATTAGGCTCGAGGCCTTTGCGAGGCTAGGCCGCGGAAAAGACCACGCTAAGTGGAGCCCAGTTACAATTGCCGCACACAAGTACACGCCGCAAGTATCCATAAACTACGAGATCTGCAGTAATTGCTTAAAATGCGCTGATGCCTGTCCAAGAGGAGTTCTAGTGGTCTCCGGAGGGAAAGTCGTTGTTGACGAGAACAGAGTTGTAGACTGCAATTTCTGCAGGCTCTGTGAAAGTGTCTGCGAAAACAGGGCTGTTTCTGTATCGTATAAAGAGAACTCTTATATATTAAACTTAGAGTTCACAGGGGCCTTAACTCCTAAAAACACGCTTTTAACCGCCTCTGATATTCTCATTAAGAAACTCGAGGAGTTAGAAGCTAAACTAAGAGAACTCGGTGTTTTAGCGTGAAGAAGACAAATCTCACACTGAGAGAACTGATAGAGACCCTCTACTCTTACGCGAGAAAGTATAATGCGCCAATCTGGGCCGCCGTAGCTGAGGAGCTGGAGAAGCCCAGTAGGAGGCGCAGAGTGGTCAATGTGAGCAAAATTAACAGGTACACTAAGCCCGACGACTACGTTGTTGTACCGGGGAAGGTTCTCGGCGCCGGAGAACTAGACCACCCAGTTACAGTAGCCGCACTTAGCTTCTCGAAAGTAGCAATTGATAAAATAACGCGAGCTGGTGGCAGAGTAATCAGCCTATATAAACTCCTAGAAGAGAAGCCAACCGGGTCTAACGTGAAGATTATGGGGTAGAGAGAATGAGTGAAGAGAGCGTTATTTACATTGACGCATCTGGTCACATACTGGGGAGGCTTGCTAGTATTGTAGCTAAGAAGCTCTTAGAAGGCTATAACGTGTATGTTGTTAACGTCGAGAAGGCTGTACTGAGCGGAGATAAACAGCGCGTTATTCAGGGCTACAAGTTGCTCTTTAGAGTGCGCACACACGTAAACCCAGAGAAGCCTGGTATTAGGCGGCCTCGAAGCCCAGTTAGCATTTTCAGGCGTGCTGTAAGAGGTATGTTGCCTATGGATAAGCCGCGCGGGAGGCTCGCGTACAAGAGGCTACGGGTATTTATAGGCATTCCACCAGAACTATCCAACGTGGAGTTTACTAAATACCCCAGTGCTATGTATACGAGACTACGTGGTAGGTACATAACCGTCGAAGAGCTCTCACGAGAACTCGGCTGGAGAGGTGTTGCTAAGTGACCTCGAGTGCGAGTGAAGGAGCCTTAGCTGTGCGGGAGAAAGTAGTAATTGCCACTGGTAAGAGAAAGACTAGTATTGCACGAGCAGTCATCACTCCAGGCGAGGGCAGAGTCTGGGTAAATAACACACCGCTCGAGGTCTACCCTATTGAAATGGCACGTGAGAAAATAGCTGAGCCATTGAAACTCGTAGGCAACCTCGCCAGTAAAGTAGATATAAGAATAAGTGTGAGAGGTGGAGGAGTCATGAGTCAAGCTGAAGCCTGCAGAATAGCTATTGCTAGAGGAATCGTCGAGTACTTTTCCGAGATAAGAGACGAGCTCAAAAAACTAATTAAAGAATACGATAGGTACGCGCTGAGCGGTGACCCGCGCAGAACAGAGCCCGAGAAGTGGGGGAGAATAAGTGCGAGGAGAAGATGGCAGAAGAGTTATAGGTGATGCTGCCTGCTCTTCCCGGTAAGATGCTTCACGTGCGGCGCGGTTATTGGACACTTGTGGGAGAAGTACTTAGAGAGAGTTCAGCGTGGAGAACACCCCGCAAAAGTACTCGATGAGCTTGGAATTAAGAGGTATTGTTGTAGGAGAATGTTTCTCTCCCACGTAGAAACTGCACGTGAAGTGTTGAGATTCCACAAGGTCTCGTGAGGTGACACACGTGAGTAGTGAGTTAGAGAAACCACCCGTAACTATTGAGCTCTTAATCCCAGTTGATAAGTACCTGTCCGCCGGAGTCCACATCGGTACACACATATGCACAAAGTACATGGAGTCCTTTGTCTACAAAGTCCGACCAGATGGAGTCTACATACTTGACGTGAGGAAAATTGACGAGAGACTTCGAATAGCAGGGAAGCTCCTCGCAATGTACGATCCAGCCAAAATAGCCGTTGTGTCAGCGAGGCTTTACGGCAGAAAACCCGTGTTGAAAATGTGCCAGTACTTACAGTGTAAACCGTACGTTGAGAGGTTTCTACCGGGCACGTTTACTAACCCGGCACTCTCCGCGTATTTTGAGCCTGCCACTGTACTCGTAACAGACCCGCGAGCTGACGCTCAAGCCATAAAAGAGGCCTCGGAGATAGGTATACCAGTCGTAGCCTTCGCGGACACCGACAATAAAGCGGAAAACATAGACCTAGTAATACCGGCTAACAATAGGGGGCGTAAAAGCCTAGCACTACTGTACTGGATACTCACAAGGCAGATACTGAGAGAGCGCGGATCAATACCGGCAAACAGCGATCTCCCAGAACCCCCAACAGAGTTTGAGACGCCTGCTTAAACACAGCTAACAAGAGTTTTCACACTTATCTTAGCATACTGGAGGTCAGTCTAGATCAGTAGTTACCCTTCCCGGGAAGCAGCACTTTACTCCTTGTCTTCAATAGTGATTTTAAACTTAATACTACGGTTAACTAAGAGTTGACTAAGGTGTAAGTGTTTGAGTAGTGTTAGGCGCCCAGTAGTCGCGGGGTATTTCTACCCGAGTAGGAGAGAAGACCTCATTAAGTTAATTGAGTGGTCGTTTAGACATAAACTAGGGCCAGGAGAGCCCCCTTCACCAGTAGACCGCGGAGAGCACTTGTCTCTAGGCTACGTCGTCCCGCACGCTGGGTACATGTATAGTGGCCCGGTTGCCGCGCACGCTTACTACGATCTAGCCCGAGACGGCGTACCGCAGACAGTTATTATTCTAGGTACGAATCACACTGGTTTAGGAGAACCTGTCTCAGTATACCCTGAGGGTAGGTGGGAGACGCCGCTCGGCTATCTCGAAGTTGACAGCGAGCTCGGTAAGAGCGTCACCAAGTACAGTGAAATAGCGAGCCTTGACAGAGATGCACACTTAGAAGAGCACTCCATAGAGGTTCAACTGCCGTTTCTCCAATACATTTTCGCGGATAAAGTAAGAATACTCCCTATAGTCGTGGGTATACACACGCCTGACGTCGCCGGTGACCTCGCAGACTCCATACTTAAAGCGTCTAGTGAGCTGGGCAGAGACGTCGTTGTATTAGCCTCAAGCGACTTTAATCACTACGAGCCACACGAGGTAACAGTAAAGAAAGACGAGGCAGCTATTAGCAAAATTCTCGAGCTCGACACGCAGGGCTTCTACAGAGCTATTATCGAGAGGAATATTAGCATTTGTGGACCGGGAGGGATAATGACCCTTATAGAAGTGGCGAAGAGACTTCAAGGTAAGCCAGCACTATTAAAGTATGCTACTAGCGGTGACGTCTCGGGTAACAAGGCCGCCGTTGTGGGATACGCAAGTATAAAGTTTACGCGTAGCCGATGAGCTCTACTCTGGGTGAAGCACCATTTCACTAGACTTTGAGTCTAGGAAGCAGAATCACATAGAGATCAGTCTAAGAGATGAAGTCGTGTTCCCCGATACGTGTAATAGCGTGTACAACGAGATCATGCTGATTCACAAAGCAATACCGGGCACTAGTCTCGACAACGTAGACTTATCTGTGAAATTCCTGGGTTACGAGCTGAAATTTCCTCTAATTATAGAGGCTATTACTGGGGGTTTACCTGCATCTAAGTCAATAAACGAGAGCCTCGCAAAAATTGCTAGCGAGTATCAAATAGCTATTGGTGTTGGGAGTCAGCGACCAATATTGCAGACCTCGTTTAGAGAAGACGTAATTGAGACTTACAGAGTAGTCAGAAAAATAGCCCACAGCGTACCAGTTATAGGCAATATAGGTATAACTCAACTACGCGAAGTCGAGGTCGACGCGTTAAAGAAGCTCGTAGACGTTATAGGCGCCGATGCTCTAGCAGTCCACTTGAACCCCGCGCAGGAAGCAATTCAGCCGGAGGGAGATGTCGACTTCGGCGAGGACCTCTACTACAGGATACGCGATGTAGTGCAAGAACTAGGAGTTCCAGTTATAGTAAAAGAAGTTGGTCATGGAATCTCCATGGAAGTCGCCTCTAGACTACTCGAGCTGGGAGTCCGCTATGTTGACACCGCGGGCGCGTGCGGTACTAACTGGGCTCTCGTAGAGGCGTATAGGAATCAGAGAGAAAGCGTTTACCACAATGTAGGTTTAGAGCTATTCAATTGGGGTATTCCAACACCGCTATCTGTAATTGAGTGTAGGAGTGTTAGCAGAGACTTGTTCGTAATAGGTAGTGGTGGTGTTTGGAGCGGTCTCAAAGCCGCCAAGCTACTAACTCTGGGAGCGAATCTAGTTGGATTTGCCAGACCAATACTGAAGACACTAATAGAGCAGGGTATTGAGGGGGCTAGGCGCTTTATTACACGCTACTTAGCAACACTGAGGACGGTGATGTTCCTATTGGGAGTTAGAAGTGTTAGAGAGGCGTGTAAAGCACCATTAGTCTTAGGTCCCAGCGTAGTAAACTACCTACTACAGCGAGGTATTAACCCGGCAGAGTACATTGAGAAGAAGAGGTGTGGTGGCCTCTTTGAGCACTAGGATGTACGAGGTCTACGTTGAAAACGCCAATAGTAACAAGTACATCTGCTTTAAAAATCAGAAATTAGTACACGTGAGAGAAGTATCCGCCGAGTGCACTAGGCTATTTGGAGAAGTACCATATGAGCGCGTAGTAGACTACATTGACTTGGAGAGAGCCGTGGCCGCGAGGAGTATTATTGTTCTCCACGAAGAGCCCTCACTACGGGAACTTGAAGGCTTTATTATTGAAAAGGGCACTCCTCTATGCTTACAGGAGGTTACTGGTAAATTCATTTACTTTCTTGTGAGTGAGGGCTCTGAGGTTAGTAGTGGGGATATTATTGCCTATCACGTTACGAGCAAATTTGAAGTTAGAAATGTAAAGTCTAAGTGTGAGGGGCAAGTTGCATTTATAGTCGATATGCCCTGGGAAGTACCCAGAAAAGCCATAGTAGTGGTGACTCCAAGTGAGTGTGGACGAGTCACTGTTGAGAAGACTGCGTGAAGTAGCCTATAAACACGCAATAATAAACGCCGTTAAACACGGTGGGAGAGCTGACTTAAAGGCTGTGATATCAAAGATCGTCGCTGAAGTACCAGAAGTTAAGAAGAGCATTAAGGAGTACATGGATATCATTAAGAGCACTGTAGACGAGGTAAATAAACTACCCCTAGAAGAGCAGTTGAAAATAGCGAGAGAGAATTGGCCTGACCTCCTCGGGGAGAAGCGCGAGGAGAGAGAAAAAGAGCTACCGCCTCTGAAAGGGGCTATTCACGGCAAGGTAGTAACGAGGCTGGCGCCAAACCCGGACTTCCCGCTCCACTTAGGCAATGCTAGACCGGCTCTCCTCAGCTACTGGTACGCTAAAATGTACAATGGTAAGATGATATTGAGGTTTGAAGACACCGACCCGAGAATTAAGGCGCCATATCCAGAAGCCTATAACTTAATAAAAGAGGATCTTAAGTGGCTTGGAGTAGTGTGGGACGAGGAGTACGTTCAGAGCTTGAGAATTCCACTGTTCTACAGTGTCGCTAAAGAACTCCTAAAGCGGGGTAGCGCATACGTTGACCTGTGTGATACGAAGACTATAAGAGCTCTCCGAGCACGTGGAAAAGCGTGCCCTCACAGAGATTTACCTGTTGAAAAACAGCTAGAGGAGTTTGACAAGATGCTTGAAGGCCACTATGGTGAGGGCGAGGCTGTACTTAGAATTAAAACCGACTTATCACACCCAGACGTCAGTGTAAGAGACTGGATTGCGATGAGAGTAATTGACACTTCTAAGACACCTCACCCAGTTGTAGGCGACAAGTACACTGTTTGGCCCACGTACAATTTTGCTGCCGGCGTAGACGACCACTTAATGGGTGTAACGCATATTCTAAGAGCACGTGAGCACTTGACAAACACTGTGAAGCAGAAGTACCTCTACGACCACATGGAGTGGGTGTATCCTGAAGCCGTGCACTTTGGGAGACTTTCACTAGAGGGGCTTATACTGAGTAAGTCCAAGATGAGAAAGCTCGTCTTAGAAGAGGGTATTAGTTCTCTCGCAGACCCGAGGCTAGGCACTATACAGGCCTTGAGGAGGCGTGGAATAGTTAGAGAAACGATTTGGAGGCTGGTTAAAGACGTGGGAGTTAAGCCGACTGACGCCAAGATTAGTCTTGTTAATCTCTACGCTTTAAACAGGTCTATTATAGACCCGGTTGCAAACCGCTACATGGCTGTTGAAGACCCGGTTTTCATGGAGCTTAGTGGATTTAGTGGAGAACTCGAGGCGTCTATTCCAGTACACCCGTCTAGAAGCGAGACGTACAAGTATACCGTGAAGCAGGGCGACATCATACTAGTATCGAGGCAAGACCTCCAAGCCGTGAAAAGCGGGGTTTTTAGGCTAATGGGTATGGGTAACTTCGTAATTAGTCGAGTCAACACGTGGAATAACACACCCGTATTCGTAGCTAGTCTTCACAGCACGAGCTACGAGGAAACTAAGAGGCTGGGGGCACCTATTATACAGTGGGTTTTACTAAGAGAGTCTCTTCCCGGAGAGCTACACGTGGCTCAAGGCGTGAAGCTACTCAAGAAGCAGTTGTATCTAGAGCGTAGAGTTCTCAGCGAGAGACCAGACTCAATTATACAGCTATATAGGCTCGGTTTTGCGCGCGTTGACAGCGTGAGCGAGGAGGCTGTGTCTCTAATATTTACACACGACTAAAGCTTTATAAGGGATAATCTAGGTTAAGAGGTCATTGCGAGGGGACGAGCAGGGAGGAGGATGAACCATGTCGAAACCATTCTACGTGAAGTTCACAGTGCCCCCGGAACTAGCGGACAAGACGTACGAGGCCGTTAAGAAAGCGAGAGAAAGTGGTGGAAGAATAAAGAAAGGGACAAATGAGACGACTAAAGCGGTGGAGAGAGGTCAAGCTAAACTAGTAGTTATCGCCGAGGATGTAGATCCCCCGGAAATCGTGGGTCATTTGCCAGTGCTGTGCGATGAGAAGAAAATACCGTACACGTACGTGCCCAGTAAGAAGAGGCTCGGTGAAGCCGCTGGAATAGAGGTAGCTGCTGCCTCAGTGGCTATAATTGATCCTGGTGAGGCAAAAAACCTCGTTGAAGACATAATTAAGCAAGTACAGCAGATCAGGGCTAAGTCGGGTTAAGCGAATAGCGGTGTGAACAGCGAGTTTTTTCTCTTCTAGACTACCTCCTCACAGTTAGTTTCTTGGCCTCTCTCTCCGTTTCCCGCAGAATTAGAATATCGCCTATTCTAACAGGACCTCGCACATTTCTAGTTATAACTCTACCCTTGTCACGCCCCTCTAGTACTCTCACTCTCACTTGTGTAACTTCTCCACTAACCCCTGTTCTCCCTATGATCTGTATAACCTCGGCTGGAAAACCTATCTCCTCGGTAATATTGATCTTTGGGGCCTCGAAAACAACCTTCCTCGCTTGTGGTTCTTCGCTCAAGTAGCATTTCACCTTCTACGCTCTAATTCACACTACTATTTTATAACGCTTTTTAAGCATTCTAAACTCTGACAGTATAGGAGAGCCGCGCGTAATTGAGGTGTAAGTGTGCCTAGACTAGTAAAGTGCACGTTTTGCGGAGGGGAAATAGAGCCCGGTACTGGCTTAATGTACGTGCTTAACGACGGAACAATACTATGGTTTTGCGGAAGCAAGTGCTACAAGAACTACCAGTTGAAGAGAGATCCGAGAAAACTCAAGTGGACACTAAAGTACGGTCAACAATTAAAGTAGAGAGTGTGCTACGTGCTCACTGCTGTGAGTGCTGAAAAACCATGCCGTAGAGGGGGTCTGAGCTCCTCTTAATATTAATTATCTCTCCAAGAGCCTCTTTCTCGTCTTCAGTTAGCTTCCCTGAAAAAGCCGTTAACCACTGTACAACGTGCTCTTTGGGTATATCAGTGTAGAGTATGTCTCCCTCGTCAACGTGTCTTCCCACTAGTATCTTACCCTTAATGCTAATTGCAACTTGCTGGCCTCTCCTTGCCTCTTTAAGGACATTATCCCTGTCTCTAATTTGCATAATACTGCCTACTCCAACTCCATCAGACCTCATAAGCGGGTATCCGGGCTTAATAGTGCCCTCGACTACTTCTACGCCTACTATTGCTGGGTCACTACGCCTGAAGACACAGCCTGGTAGAATCTTAATTTTAGCTGGGCGCACGAGGCTTTCAAGAACTTTCTGGTTTTCAATTAACTTGTAGTCTCTGAGCCACTTCAAGAAGTTCTCTAGGAGCCTGTAGATGACGTTCTCGGAGAAAACCTGCACCTGCTCTCTCTCTGCGAGTTCTCTGGCTTCCTCGAGGATCTTCACGTTGAAGGCTAATATTACGCCGTACTCGGGTTTAGATTTCTTGACTACACTTGCCTCGATTACGTCGTTTTTAGACACATTTCCCACGTCTGCGAGCTTTATGGGAATGTTCTCTCTCCTTAAGGCTGTAACTAGTGCTTCCAGTGAGCCGAGAGTGTCGGCTTTAACCACTATGCCATCGCTCTCACTTCTAAAGACAACCTGTGAAACCTCCTCTCGCACTATTTTAGAGTAGGTATCTAGGTCTTCAGGTCGAGGAACAACGTATAGAGGTGAACCGGCAATAGCGTCTTCTAGTCCCGGAGCCACTATTTTAACTCCAGCCGCCGCGTACACCTCTTCAACACTTATGAACTTGCCCTCGTGCATTCTCATATCCTGGAGCGGTCTGGGTAATAGGAGCCCCCGCACGTGTGTAAATATATACCCGGTCTTAGACGCCACTATAAACAGATCGTTTCTCTTAATGACGCCATCGTATATAATAGCGTCTATTGACACGCCTAGTCCAGGCTCCTCTTTAACCTCTAAGACTACTCCCTTAGCCGGCTCACTGCTCGTAATGAGCTTTTTCTTCATAAACTGCTGTGCTAAGCCCGCAATTAGTGCTAGTAGCTCTGGCAGCCCCTCCCCGGTTCTCGCCGATATTGGGACAATAGGGATAGTTGTCCTAAAATCTCTCACTCTGTCAAATCTCTCTGCTTGATACCCATACTCGTATAGCTTTCCTATAATCGCGTACACTTTATTTTCAAGCTCATTTACTGCGCGCGGACTCTGCTTTCTAATACTCTCGAGAAATGGTGTATCGGGGTTTGAAACCCAGCCGGGTATTTTATCTATTTTATTAGTTGCTACAATGAAGGGTACTCCTCTCTCCTTTAATAGCATTAACGCCTCAACCGTCTGAGGCATTATCCCCTCTAATACATCGACGACGAGTATAGCGATGTCGGCTACGCTACCTCCACGCCTCCTTAAGCTAGCAAACAGCTCGTGTCCAGGTGTGTCAATAAAGAGGAGCCCGGGTATTTCGATCTTTAACTTGGGGAAGAACCTTCTCAAGGGCTCTGAGATCTTTTCTAGTACGCTAGCTGGAACAATACTCGCGCCTATGTGCTGAGTTATTTCGCCTGGCTCCTTCTTCGCTATAGCAGTCCCCCTGATCTTATCTAACAGAGTCGTCTTACCGTGATCTACGTGGCCAAGCACAACTACAATTGGCTGTCTAACCCATGTTTTAACACTACTAGACATAAGCACACACCTATAACTAATAGAACTACACGAGGTAATAACACCGTGTATTATTCACACAAAGCTTTTAAACCCTTAAAGGCCATCGCAGGGCTGGTGGTGAGTATGAGTGTTTGTGAGTGCTTGTAAGTACTTGGTGTTGTAGGGTGGTGTTTAAATATCTTTTACTCCTATTGTAGCTATGTGGATGTGGATACGAGACAACCTCACCGGGGAACTGGTGGGGGTGTATGCCGGACTTCAAAATAGTGGTATCTGACCCAGAGGCACCTAAACAGGAAAGAGCAGTTAAAGTGAAAGTAGTAGGTGACGCCGAAGTACCCTTTACCAGTAAAATGAAGGAGCAGTTTGAACTGCCAGTAATTAAAATGAACTCTAAGCTCTATAAGGAGCTCGGAGCAAAACACGGCGTAGTGACTATTAGAATGATTAGACCAGACACTAACATGAAGGTGAAGTTGACGGGAAAAGTGGATATCGATGAGAATATACCTGATGGTGAAGTGCGGGTTAACCTTACTAAACTAATAGATATAACTGGACTCCAGGAGATTGAGGGGGAAATATTCAGGGCTAGAGCGTGGCAAGTTAGAGTAAACGATGAGAGAACAAGTACTTTTATTGGACTAAAAATAGGCGACGAAGTAGACGGCTCAATTCTGGGCTTGAAAGGCGTAAAGCTAATTATAACTGGAGGTAGCGATATAAGCGGCTTTCCAATGAGACCAGACATAGCAGGGCCTTTAAAGAAGAGGGCTCTCCTGCCTGATCCACCAGGCTTTCACCCACGCGAAGACGGTGAACGCAGAAGGAAAATGGTTAGAGGTAACACCATAGCGCCAGACATAGTGCAAATAAACACCAAGATAAAATACTAATTAATCTCCCATTTCAATCACTGCAAATTAGTTGCTGTTTAAACCAGTAGGGTGTACTATTTGAAGCTCCCACAGCCGGAAATCAACATTGGCGTAGTAGGCCACGTAGACCACGGCAAAACAACTCTAGTCCAGGCTTTAACGGGAATTTGGACTGCTAGACACAGCATGGAAATTGAGAGGGGAATGACCATATTCCTCGGCTACGCCGACGGGAACATTGCTTACTGTGAAACTCTAAGTCCTCCTGACGCCTATACAACTGAGCTGACTTGCCCAGACGGCTCAGAGGCGAAACTGATACGCAGAGTAAGCTACGTTGACGCGCCCGGACACGAGGCCTACATGACTACAATGCTTAGCGGGGCAATGGTAATTGACACCGCAATACTAGTCATAGCCGCTAACGAGCCGTGTCCTCAGCCACAGACAATTGAGCACTTAATGGCCCTTGAAATACTAGGAGTAAAGAACATTATTATCGCCCAGAACAAGGTAGACGTTGTATCTAGGGATAAAGCGCTGAAGAACTACGAGGACATAAAGAAGTTCGTTAAGGAGACTGCCGCGGAGAACGCGCCAATAATACCTGTGAGCGCCCTACATAAAGTCAACATTGACGTTATTCTAGAGGCTCTACACAAGCTTGTTCCTAAACCCAGTAGAAACCTCGACGCACCGCCAATAATGTACGTCCTGAGAAGCTTTGATATTAACAGGCCTGGAACACGCTATGATGAGATTCAGGGAGGCGTGATCGGCGGGACAATAATACAGGGAGTTCTCCGAGTAGGAGATGAGATAAAAATCATGCCTGGAGTAAAAAAGCCCAAGGAGACCACTAAAGCGTCTTCATACGAGCTCGCGCCAATCACAACAACAATTGAGGAAATGCGGTTTGGTGAATACCAGGTTGATGAGGCAAAGCCGGGAGGGCTTGTCGCGCTTAGAACAACTATAGATCCATCCCTCACGAAGGCTAATCAGCTAGCCGGCTCAATTGTCGTAAAGGCTGACTACGAAATACCAGTTGCGAGGAGAGTAGAGATCTCGTACAACACCCTCAGCAGAGTCGTCGATGTGAGGGGTCAGCAGGCTAAGCTCCCGCCACTACAAGCCGGCGAGAGAGTAGTCGTGGCTATTGGGCCGGCTACTAGAATAGCCACTGTTAAGAGTACTAGTAAGGACAGAGTTGAACTAGAACTCGAAATGCCCATTGCAACGTGGAAGGGTACTAGAGTAGCCATTGGGAGACGCGTATTAGCTAGGTGGAGGCTTGCAGGGTGGGGTTTTGTCGAGGAACTCTACGAGTAGGAGGCCGCTCGTAGTACTAGACACAAATATGTTAATGCTAGCTGCTAGTGGTATACGAGTTTTTGAGCAAATAGAGGAAGAGCTCGAGTCAAAACCCGAATTCGTGGTTTTAAGACCGGTTTACGAGGAGCTCGTGAAAATAGCCACGCAGTCTAAGGGTATTACTGCGAAGAGAGCTCGCTTAGCACTCAAGCTAGTTGAGCAGTACTGCGTAGTCGTCGACTACGCGTTAAAGCCTGACGAAAGCGTTGATGACGCTATTATTAACTTCGCTACTCAGAACCGCGCTATAGTCGCAACAAACGATAGGGACTTGCGCAGAAGACTCAAGCAATCGGGAGTCGGAGAAGCCTACTTTAGAGAGGAAGCCAGGAGAGTAAAGGTTGAAGGGTACGCTTATTAGTTATTTAAGCATCCTCATGTAAATAGAGATTATCCGTAGTTTAACATAGTGAGTATTCATGAGAGTGAATACAACATGTTTATGCTAGTAAAAGCGAGAGACGTTATTAGAATACCTCCGAGTAAGTTCACAAAGCCACTAGAGAATATCGTGCTCGAGGAGTTGAGAGCAAAATACGAGAACATTCTAGTGTACATTGAGGACTCCTCGAGGAACACTAGACATCTAGGCGTGGTGGTGACAATCATCGGCGCTAAAGCCGACCCTCTAGGAGTAATCATACCTGGTGATGGCGCCTCATATCACAATGTAGAGTTCGAGTTTATAGCTTTCTCTCCATTTTTAAAGGAGATTGTTGAGGGAGAAGTCGCCTCGGTGACGAGGTCCGGCCTCTACGTCAACTTAGGCGTTATTGACGGCTTTATACATATAAATCAAGTCGCCGACGAACACGTCTCCTTCGACCCGGCTACAGGCTCACTACTACTAGAGGAGAGTAGGAGGCGAATTGAAAGAGGCGATGTTGTGAGGGCTAGAGTCTACACTACGGGTATTCTACCAGGTAAGGGGATAAGAATACACATGACAATGAGGCAGCCTGGCCTGGGGAAAGTAGATTGGATCAGGGAGAAGAAGTCTAAGGGCTAGAGAGAAATGCTTTTATTCAACCAACAACTTAGACCTTCTACAGCGTGATCGGTTTGAGCACTAGGAAAAAGGGAATACAGTTTAAAGCTTGTGTGTCTTGTAGGACACTAGTTGATAGAGAGGCGCAAGTGTGCCCAAACTGTGGTTCAAAGGAGTTCACTGAGGACTGGAGCGGGATCATAATAGCGATAGAGCCTGAGAGCTCAGAGCTGGCGAGGACGCTGAACATTACTGGTAAGGGGAGATACGCTGTTAAACTCGAGTAAAACCTCTCTAACGTTACCTGCTCTCACACTGCCCACTCAGTTTCGAAAGCACTTGGCAAAACCTCAAGGAACACTATACGTTAATCCAAATCGTGGAGATGTTTTTGGCTTAGAGGCAACAGTATCTGTGGGGGATGTTGTTTCGGCGAGACACAGAGCTACAGTTAGAATAGTTGACTATAAAAGCATGAGGAGAGCCTACGCCGACTTAGCCGTGAGGAGTACTGAGGAGACTAGAGTAGTCGTAAACCCGCCGGGCTCACTCAGCTTAAACGCGTCTACTGTAGCCGGGAGAGCTAGAAGCGGGTTTATTCGAGTAATTGGAGAAGAAGACTTACTCGTAATACCCCACTTAGCCCGGAGAGACAGGTCTAGTGTTCTATATGGACAGCCTGGAGTTGGCGTTGTAAAACTCGAGTCAAACGTGGTTTTGGCTTTAAAAATACTTAAAATACTTAAACCTACAGTGGTCTCATACAAGCTGGGTGAAATTTGTGAGTAGACACGTAAGGCTACTAGACAAGTACGACTGCGAAGTGGTAAAAGACCAGTACAATCCGCTAATTAAGAGGAGAGAAGTAGTACTGAACGTATTTCACGGTAACGAGGGCACACCCAACAGGGGCCTACTAAAGAAAGCCATAGCTAGTTACTACAACGTTGACGTAAACCTCGTTTTTATTCGCTCTGTTAAAACAGAGTATGGTATGGGTGTAAGTAGAGTAGAAGCACATATTTACGAGAACCCGGAACGAGCTAAGGCATTTGAACCAGAATACATTAGAAAGAGGGATGAGGAATCCCTTTCAAAACTATCTCAAACACCCACATCAGCCCAGTAGGTGATTAGCCGTGCCTTATATTCACAGACTATACGAGGTCGACGCGAATAACTGGTCAATTAAGAGGAAGAATAAGGTTTGCCCTAAGTGCGGGTCTTTCATGGCCTTTCACAAGCAGCCTGTTCCGAGATGGCACTGTGGCAAGTGCAACTATGTTGAATACGCGAAGTAGAAGCGCTAATTAACCAGTATCTACAAGGATTTTAAGTGATGCTGAGAGGTCGGCAATTCCAAATCCCAGTTCAAATCCCCCCTGTAAAAGACCACTTAATTGTTCTTGGAATAGAGTCGACAAGTCACACTTTTGGAGTAGGCATAATAGAGCTTAACAACCACTCTGTACGAGTACTCGCGAATGTTTCAAGTCAGTACAAGCCCGTGAAGGGTGGAATACACCCAAGTGAAGCCTCTCAACACCACGTTAACGTAGCACACAGTGTAGTTAAGAAGGCGCTAGACGATGCTGGTGTCGACGTAAAAAGCGTAAATGCGGTGGCAGTTGCAGTTGGACCTGGACTAGGGCCTTGTCTCAGAGTAGGGGCTACACTTGCGAGGTTCATTTCAGCCTACTGGAATAAGCCACTAGTAGCTGTTAATCACGCCGTCGCACACATAGAGATCGGGAAGTTAGTGAGCGGCATGGTGGATCCCTTAGTAGTATATATTTCAGGGGGCAACACTCTCGTGGCTATTCAGAGAGACAAGAAGTACAGGGTACTGGGGGAAACGCTTGATATACCGCTTGGAAACCTACTAGATACTTTTGCCCGCGAAGTTGGACTAGCCCCACCATACGTGGTTAGCGGTAAACACGCAGTTGACGTATGCGCGGAGTGGAGTAGCGAGTTCACACCATTACCCTTCACGGTAAAGGGCTCCGACCTCAGCTTTTCAGGGCTATTAACAGCTGCTTTGAGAATGGCTAGAGAATCAAAAGGGGATAGAGCACTTCTAGGTAAGATCTGTAATAGCCTGAGAGAGACTGTTTTTAACATGTTAATAGAGGTTACTGAGAGAAGCTTAATGCTCACTGGTAAAAAAGAAATCCTACTAGTAGGAGGCGTTGCGTCTAACACTACACTCAGAGAAAAATTTAAGGTTCTAGCAGAATTCTACGGTTGCAGGTACTACGGCACACCACCAGAAATAGCTGGAGACAACGGCTTAATGATCGCCTATACTGGTTTACTCTCATACCTCTACGGGAGGACTACTAGGCCCGAAGACCTCACCGTGAAGCAGCGATTTAGACTCGACGAGGAGACATACCCATGGCTACCCTAACACCCACCCTAATCGGTAGAGGCGCTGAAGCCGAGATTTACTCAGGGGATTTTCTAGGCCTCAAAGTCGTAGTTAAGAAGAGAGTAAGTAAGCCATTCAGAGACCCCATATATAACAGGGTCTTTATCGAGTCAAGGACTCGAACAGAGGCTAAAATACTCTCAGAGCTCTACTTAGCAGGTCTCCCGGTTCCACCAGTGTTTCTCGTAGACGAGGAGGCTGGGGTTATTGTAATGGGGTATGTAGAGGGCTCGAGACTCTCAGATGTGCTGGGAGGACTAGCTGAGAGCAGTATTAAGAAGATAGGGTGGAGCATTGGAAAGTACGCCGCACTAATGCACAATAAGGGAGTGTATCACGGAGACTACACGCTCGCAAATATCATATTAACATCTAGCGAAGACTTAGTAATAATAGACTTTGGGCTAGCCGGGTACAGCAACGACATAGAGGAGTACGCTATAGACCTTCACCTTATGAGTAGAAGTGCTGAGGCAATGTACCCTGAGCTCGCCGGGGTCTTTACGAGGTCTGTTTTCGAGGGGTATTTAGAGTACAGTGAAGTAGGAGGAGACAGCGTTATTAAAAAAGTGAGAGAAATACGAGCTCGAGGCAGGTACATTGAGAGAGAAGTGCGTAAAGCTGTTTTAAGGGAGAAGTACGTTGACTAGGAGAATATGCTTTGTCACTGGAAACCGATACAAGTTCGAGGAAGTCTCTGAGATCACTAGGCGTTTTAACATTGAGCTCGAGCTGTGTAGTGTGCCGAAACTAGAGGTTCAAGGTGAGAGCCTACTAGAAATAGTCTTTAAATCCGCTATACTCGCGTACTTCTTCACTAATCGACCAGTCTTAGTAGAGGACGCTGGGCTTTTCATAAAGGCTCTAAATGGGTTTCCGGGCCCATACAGTAGTTACGTTTACAAGACAATCGGGTTGACAGGCGTGCTTAAACTTCTCGAAAAAGCGGAGAACAGAGAAGCGTGTTTCAGATCTGCAGCTGCTCTCGCCTATGATAGAGGCGTCATTACGGGGGAGGGAGAGGTCTGCGGGTACATTGTAGAAACCCCTAGGGGTACGAGGGGCTTTGGCTTCGACCCTATTTTCACACCTCATGGAGAGGCAAAAACTTTCGCTGAAATGAGCTTAGAGGAGAAGAACAGAGTTAGCCACAGGGCTAAATCCGTGAGCCTTGTTCTCTCAAAGTATATCGAGCATGCCCAAACCGCGCTTAGTAATTTTTAAAGGGTGTGTTTAATGTATTGTGTATTAGCACGGTGAAGAGTGTTGAACAAGAAGCGCGATAAGGGCCAGTCACACTCTACAAGGCCTGCGCGAGCTGGGCCGCCGCGGTGGTTAAAACTAGACTTAAGCCCGAGCGACATAGAGCAACTAGTAGTTGAATTAGCTAAGAAGGGTTATCCACCATCAATGATTGGTATTATACTTAGAGATCAGTACGGAATACCCCTATTAAAGCAAGTTATAGGTAAGAAAGTAGAGGATGTTCTCGAAAAACACGGGATTAAAACAGTTATTCCCGAAGACCTATTTAATTTAATAAAGAAAGCTGTTAATCTACGTAGACACTTATATGAGCACCCAAAGGACTACCACAGTCAGCGGGGCTTAATTGAAATAGAGTCTAAAATACACAGGCTTGTAAAGTACTATAAGAGAATGGGAAAGCTACCACCAGACTGGAAATACGACCCGGAAGCCGCAAAGCTAATTATAACAACTGGGCTTTACAGGTTCTCATAGTATTTTGGCTCAATATGTTTAATATAGTAAGTGGAAATTATACGCAACTCGGTGTGTAATATACTTGGCTGAAGACAAGTTCACGAGCTTTATAGAGTCTTATAGGAGCTTTACGGTAATCCCTGACACATCTATTGACTCACTAATCTCAGCTGGTATTCTCCTCAAGAACTTAATTGAGCACGGCTGGGATGTAAGGGTTAATTTAGACCCCAAAGTGATTATTGACTACCCTAATGACCCAGCTATACTCATAAACCTCAAACCCATTAATGAGCAACGACACCTCCCTATTGAGACAACGAGAACGAGTTCAGTTACAGCAATTCTAGTAAACATCCTCGAGAAGAGTATTGGTGGAGTCAGCAAGTGGGACAAAATACTCGCTATTCTCTCTGGGCTTTACCGTGGATACTACGACTTCAAGGGAGGAGGTTTTAAGGGCGCTGAGGACTCTATTTTACGCGAACTCGAATCGCAGAGAGTAGTGTCAGAGATAGTTGGACTTAGAGCGTGGGGCTCTAAGAGAAAAAGCCTAGTAACAGCACTCACTAGGACACTAGTCCCCTTTATACCTGGAATTACAGGTAACCCTGAAAACGCCTCTAAGTTGATTAGCGAGGTGTATGGAGTTAGTGAACCCTTATCAGTTAGACAGAAAGAGGTGACCAGCGAAGACGAGGTGAAAAGGGTTTCTGAGCTAGTTAAGAGAATATCTGAGTTATCGCGGACTTACGCTAAGAGAGACCTTCAGCTTCAATTAAAACTAGTAGGAGACTTCTACGTGCAGTTACAAGAACACAGCGTCGCCTTGGAGCTTGAAGCGCACGAGTCTATTGGAGGTCTAATGGTCTATGAGAGCTCGTGTAGAGACTGTGTACTTGACATTGTACTCCTACCACTAAGTGTCGACATTTTACCACAAGTTCTCGCAATTAGTAATAACATTCTAGACTACATAGCAGTATTCCTCTCTAATCAAATAGTGGAGTTTCTAAGTAGTAATGGGAGAGTATTTGAGTGCGATGAGAACTTACAGCGACCAGACATAATTGTAGATATTCTCCTCTATCACGACTTAATACCCGAGAAAGACCCGGTGAGATTCCTGTGCAATGGCGAGGAAGTGTCTGTCTTAAGAGAGCTTTTAAGAGTAAGTGTAAAACCCGAGGAGGCGTACGCAAAGTGCATGGAGAATCAACTGTGCAGAGTACAGTAGAAGCCATACTGAGCATTAGTAATGATTGCAGAGTTGTCGAGTCCATTATGAAGTCCCTCACGCCCGATAACCGCGTAGTAGTGAGGAACATGACGATCACCGAGCTACTCGAGAAAGCAGAGAACGACAATTGCACCTACACAGTGAAAGTAGCTGTTTACGTAGACAGTTTAGTTGAGGCCTTAAAGAAGACTAGATCAACTCTTAATGATTTACTGTTAGCTCTTAAAGTAGATCTAAGTGTACTGAGCCTTTGAAGACTTAATAAGCCTTAAAATACTTAAAGAGAATCCGTTAGATAGGGTGTTCAGCTACTTGTCTACTAGGGTCGTTAAAGATAAGTGGAAAATGAAGAAGTGGTATGAGGTCTTAGCACCGGAGATGTTTAACAATATTAGCTTGGGGACTATTCCAGCTGACGACCCGGACAAGCTAATAGGGAGAGTTCTCGAGACTACACTGTATGATATTACAGGCGACATTTCACAAGTTCACGTTAAACTCTACTTTCAGATTATTAAAGTAGAGGGGGATAAAGCATACACGAGATTTAAGGGACACGAGCTAGCCAGGGACTACATGAGGAGCTTAATTAGGAGGAAGAGTAGCAAGATACAGGGAATATTCGACATTACGACAAAAGACAGCTACGTGTTGAGAACGACTATTGTGGCCTTAACAAGCTATAGATGTAAGAGTAGCCAGAAGAGGGCAATTAGGAGAATTATGCGTGACTACATTTTAAACAAAGCACCTAGTCTCACTCTAGCCGAGTTGATCTCAGAGATCTTCAGCTACAAGATCTCTAGTGAAATAACAGAGCTCGCGAGGAAGATCTACCCAATTAGGAGAGTAGAAGTATACAAGACAAAACTGCTCATGGTTCCAACACCCGAGGGGCCTAAACCAGCAGTAGTGATCTCACCCATACAGCTACGTAAAACTACAACTACAAAGTAAGTATAAACACGCTCTGCATTTTTAACTACGTAGCTACGTACCTTAAATCAAGACAAGTAAGATTTACTCTGAGTGCACATGGTTTAAATTAGGTGATTTCTTGCCACTAAAGGCGATTGTACTCGCAGCGGGTGAGGGGACCAGGCTTAGACCGATAACGGAGACGAGGCCGAAGGCGCTAATACCAGTTCTATGTAAGCCTATAGTACACTGGCACGTAGAGAATCTTCTCAGCGTAGTAGACGAGGTCATTGTTGTCGTCGGGTACAAGTCTGATCTCGTAGCCGGATACCTCAATTCTCACGGTTTTAATAGCAGAGTTAGATACGTTAAACAAGAGAGGTTGCTGGGAACCGGCGATGCTGTTTTAGAGGCAATTAAAGTACTAGACCCCGACGACGAAGTAGTAATCACTTACTCCGATGTCTTCTTAGAAGACTGGGGGGTCTTTAAGAGTCTGAGCGCGATTAGCGACAACGTTATTGTTGGAGTAAGAGTTCCCAATCCAAGAGACTATGGCGTTCTAGTAGCTGAGGGGGGCAGGTTAAAGTATATTGTTGAGAAGCCCGAGCACCCAGAGTCGAATATAGTAAACGCTGGAATATACAAGCTTAGAGTTAAAGACATTATTAGTAACAGCAATGTTCCACTAAGCCCAAGGGGTGAAGTAGAGCTCACGAGTATTGTCAGTAACATAGCTAGTAGTGGCACTGTGAGAGTCTACGAGTACAGTGGAAAGTGGATTGATATTGGTAAGCCGTGGCACATACTCGAAGCCAACAAGACAGCACTATTAAACATAACTAGGACAATAAAGGGCAGAGTTGAGAATCCAGTGTACATTGAGGGCAACGTGCACATAGAAGATGGCGCGGTGGTAAAACCCTTTACCGTGATAGAGGGCCCAGTATATATTGGGAGAGGAGCTGTTATTGGCCCACATTCTTATATTAGACCTTGGAGCGTGATATGTGATAACGCTAGAATAGGTTTCTCCGTAGAGGTCAAAGAGAGCGTTGTAATGGAAAATGTGCACGCATCTCACTTAGCGTACATAGGTGACAGTATAGTCTGCGAGGGCGTTAATCTAGGTGCCGGAACTATTCTCGCAAACCTCAGATTTGACGAGAGGCCCGTAAAAATGCTCATTAAGGGAGTACTCGAGGACACGGGGAGAGTTAAACTAGGAAGTGTTATTGGCGCACACGTGAGGACTGGTGTAAATGTCTCTATAATGCCTGGCGTCAAGATCGGCTCATACAGCTGGATACTTCCAGGCACAGTCGTCTATAGAGATGTCCCATCAAACACTATATACCCCCAGCACAATAAATCTTAGTGTAGAATGCTGTTAACTGGTGGTGGACTTGTCATACGAGTTCGACGTAGAGGAGTTCAAGAAGAAGTTCCCTAAACTAGCAGAGGAGATATTTAGTAATAAAACCAAGCAACTCGCATTGAGAGTAGAGAGCGGCTTCTCAGACCCCTGGAGGAACTATGTACCCACAGTCGTCGACTACATAACGAGGTGTAAGAGCGTAGAGGAGGCTATTAGAGTAGTAGACTACTTAGCTGGTAGAGGAGAGCTAACCAGTGAAGAAGCAGAGGAGTTAAAGAAGATCCTGCTTACTAAAGGCTTAGAGTTCTTTGGTAGGAGAAAGGAACCTGACTACTACTACCGAGAAGCTAAGAGATACTGGAGCCTTATGCGGAAGCGAATGGCTCAAAAACTCGAAGAACAAGACTCTACTTAACGTGAGAGAGTAGATACTATTTTCACGACGTCGTCGTCTGCCAACACGTAGCTCTCTCCAACACGCCTTCTCCTCTTAGCGTCAATAGCGTAGAGAAATCCCTCTCCTAGAGCTGTGTGTATTGAGTACGCGAGCTCTCTAATTGTTGTTCCACGCTCAACGAGGTACGCGTCTGGTAGAACGTTTCCGCTGTGATCACTCAGCCTGCTCTCATCCGCCACCGGGTAAACAGCTATTAGTTTTAACTTGTCGAAGACAGCCCTTCTCAGTAGCTCTTGAACTCCGGTTGACCCATGGGGCTTTAAGACGCTTTCCCTGATCATCTCGAGCACTTTAAGTTGCTCTCTCGTGAGCGCCGCGGGATCCCTAATCTCGAAGTCAGCGTCGCCAGGAACGTAGTCTACTAGACCAGTCTGTGAGGCCTTTCTAATAATGAGCTCTGCTAAGGCGCTGACAGGCACCACGTTCTCTTCTCCAAGCTCTCCTATGAGCCTCTTTACATTATCCTTAGCCTCGGGGAAATCCGCTTTATTAGCGGCTACTATAATTGGCTTTGAGACCTCTCTGAGCTTAAGGGAGAACTCTACTACGTCGCTTAGACTCCAGTTCTTAGGGTGCTTAGAGTCCAGTCCCGCTTGCCTTATAGCGTCAATTACATGTGCTCTCTTTACATTTAACCCAGATATGTTCTGGTAGATAACCTCGACGGGGTTTTGAGCTGTTACAATTGTTCTCGATATCTTATTCTCCCATATTCTCACAATAACGTTCTTAAACCACTCATTAATCTCGAAGAGTATACTCTTAGCCTCTTCAACGGGATCCGCCGACCCGGGTTTAACCCTATTTCCATCAAGATCCGTTGAGCCAGCCGCGTCGACAACGTGAATAAGCACATCTGCCTGTCTCAAGTCATCCATAAACTTGTTTCCGAGACCTCTCCCTCTGTGCGCACCAGGAACAAGCCCTGCGACGTCCATTACTTTTACTGGTATGAATCTAAACCCCTTAACGCAGAATCCTGTTCTGGGATTGCAGCCTGTGAGTCCCAGCTCAACGTGAACACACCTCTTCTTCACATACGCCACTCCAATATTAGGCTCTATAGTCGTGAACGGGTGATCTGCTATTTTCACCGGAATCATCGTCATTGCGGAGAATAGAGTCGACTTTCCAACATTGGTTTTACCCACAATGCCAATAATCCTCTCAGGTACCGGCACTGTATAGCACACCCACACTTACACTTCTATATAAACCCCTAGCACATCTTTAAGTATACCGGCACTGAGACGGTGCTTTAAATTGGCTAAGAGCATGTACCACTACTTAGCCCTGACATGGAGGGAGATCTATAGAGGAGAGCTCAGAGAACTACTTAGAAAAAGGCTAATTGAGTGGAGGAGAGAACCAACAGTCACCAGGATCGAGAAGCCGAGTAGACTAGATAGGGCTAGAGCACTGGGATACAAAGCTAAAATAGGCTTCATAGTCGTCCGTGTGCGCGTAAGGAAGGGAGGGCAGAGGAAACCCAGACCGAGAAGTGGCCGTAGACCCAAGAGAATGGGTGTGTACGGCTACGCTCCAGCGAAGAGCCTGAGACTAATAGCTGAAGAAAGAGCGGCGAGAAAGTACAGGAACCTAGAAGTGCTAAACAGCTACTACGTAGGCGAAGACGGTAAGTACAAGTGGTTTGAAGTTATACTCGTAGACCCGCACCACCCCTCAGTATGCAGAGACCCGGAAGTTAAGTGGATATGTGAACCACAGAACAGAGGAAGAGTATTTAGAGGATTAACAAGTGCGGGCAAGAAGATGAGAGGGCTGAGAAAGAGCAGGGGGCTCAGGGGTACTGTGTACTACAAGTGGAAGAAGAAGCAGAGCGAGCGTGAATTAAAGAAGAGGCACGAGGCTAGTAGAGGGGCACGTGAACATTGGCAAGTAGCAGAAAAGCTGAGAGAAGAGAAGTAGAGGTCTCCTGCGTCGAGATCACTGCTCTATGTCACGCCACAGAGGATTGTACGCGAGTAGAGTACTCGATGAAAACTCTTCTCCCAGAGGACTTACGGCCGAAGATGGCTCCTACTGTAAAGTACGAGAAGGGCTACTTTGGAAACCCTATTGCAGTGTTATCTATTAGAGTTGATGATCCCTCCATAGTCTCGACAATAGTGAAGTACGTAGCTAGTAGACTAGATGAGGGCGAGAAGAGAATACTTAAAATAACCAGTGGACTACGCTACGATCCAGGTGATAGGAAATTCACCATAAGATTCTCTAAGCAAAGCCTCCTTCAAAACAAGCTTCAGATACTAGACACAGATGACGTCGTCAAGTTTACTATTTACTTGAAAAACATTAAGAAACAGAGAGAAGTAGACGAGTTTTTGAGAAGCACGGGTTTAATAGCATAAGCGAATATTTAACTATCCACACACTAGACTGTTCTAGGCGAGAGGCACTACGCTGGGTGCTACCGTATTGGAGCGCTTTTTTGCAGATATACACGCTGTTACGTGCAGTAGAGAAGTCCTCCAATTACACTACAAACTCGGCTATACTCACGTGGCTTGCCTAGAGAGGCGATTAGAGCGCGGATCAGATCTCGTGGGTATTAGTGTTGTGAACAAGGTTGTTATAAATGCCAGTAGCGTGAGCGACTTAAAGATCGACCTTGGGAGAATCGAGTACAAGAGTACTATTGTCACTGTACACCCGGAGACCACCGAGGTAGCTCGGTGGTGTACTCACGATAGTAGAGTAGACACTATTCTACTGACTCCTCGTAATATCCAGGTGTTTGATAAAGGCCAATTCAATGTTATGAAGTACTATGACAAGCCACTAGAAGTGCTTGTACCACACTTACTCTACAGTAGTAGTGATGTTAAAAGTCAATTCTACAGGAAGCTAAATATGCTATTAAGGTGGAAAGTTGGTTTCGTACTGGGTACTTACACTAAAGGCCCCTTCGACCTAGTACACCCAGTTGTAGTTGTAAAAGCTATGAAAACACTATATGATCTACCTGAGCGGGCAACGATACTGGCACTAACAAATACTCCTAGGCAACTCATAGATCGAAAGAGAGTTAACTTATAGGTGAGTACTGAGTTGATAGACGCTCTCTTATCTATCCTCTTAGGTTTAATGCTACTGGCTACTCTTATGTTAATACGTGTTCTCTTAAAGCTCAACAAACTCGTCAAGGTCTACACTAGTATTTTAAGAGTCCGCGAGAGTGAACTAGTTGTCAAAAAACTTAGAAAAAGATACGTTGTCTTTACAGCTATATGTGAAGAGAAAGTTAAGTTTGAGGACCTCGCAGAGGCTGTTTCAAGTAAATTTAGAGAGCTATTTAGTGAAAGCACCTATTATAAGGCCTCACCACAACTAGTATTTTTCGACGAGAACACTCAGAGAGGAGTCTACAGGGTGACACACGTTTACTTAGATCACTTCATAGCCGCACTCGGACTCGTGAAGAAAATTAGAGATAAGAACTGCATAGTTATACCACTGAGAACAACGGGTACATTGAAAAAAGCCAGGGAGTTAACTAGAAAACTAAGATTTTAAGGACAAGTGGAGAAATAGCTATAATTAGTGATGAAGCCGTCCCAGAATGAGTGGTGATTACTTCGCGACGAGCTGATAGCGACTACTACTCACATTTACGCTATCTCCTAGTTCCACAACTCTCCAGTCTAGAATTTCGTAGTATGATCTAACAGTGTCGTCTCCAACTACTAGATCAGGGCTCGCACCGTCCTCTAAAACAACCTCTACAATCCTCCCTTTAACTCTAACACCTTTAACTCCATTAATTCTAAACAAGTGTGGAACTATTGTAGCAATGCAATTAGCACACCCCTTACTCCTCACCGCTAAAATCAACTTCTTCATATAAACCCTCCTCTCACGTGACTACAGAGAAGGGGAATAAACGTGATAACTGTGCGGGGGGTGGGATTTGAACCCACGCAGGCCTACGCCAGCGGATCTTAAGTCCGCCCCCTTTGACCAGGCTCGGGCACCCCCGCTTTCCTATGATTAATTTCAATAGTAGGGGTTTAAATAGGGTGCTTTGAGTATGTTAAGTGTTCAGAGAAACTGTTTTATTATCCCGGAGCACTTTTAAATACACTATGCTTAGAGGGAGTAGAGGCTAGAGGTGTGACTTGTGAGTCTTCCAATGATGGCTGCGTACGACAGGGCAATTACGATATTCGCGCCTGACGGTAGAATATATCAGGTAGAGTACGCGTTTGAGACAGTGAGGAGAGGCTGGACTAGTCTTGGAATAAAAACTGCGAGTACAAGCGTGATCGCCGCTGAGAAGCGTAAGGTCATACCGCTAGCCGACGAGAAGAGCGTGAGGAAGATATTCAAAGTAGACGATCACGTGGGTGCGACTTACGCTGGCATGGCTGGAGACGGGAGAGTACTGCTAGACTACGCTACTCAGCAATCCCTCTATTACAGGCTACTCTACGATGAGCCGGTGTCAGTAGAGTACTTAGTTAAACTCGTCTGCGATGTAAAACAAGTGTACACACAGCACGCCGGCGTGAGGCCCTTTGGCGTTGCAATAATATTCGCCGGTGTTGATGAGAGAGGCGTACACCTTTACATGACGGAGCCTAGTGGAAACTACATAGGCTACTACGCCGTGGCTATAGGCGAGAAAGGCAACGTAGTTCAGGACTTCCTAGAGAAGAACTACAAGTACGACCTTAACACCAGGGAGACTATTAAGCTCGCGATTCAGGCAATAACGAGTATTGTTGAAAACAAACCATACGAGAACTTCATTGAAGTTGGCTACGTGGATAAGGAGACTAGGAAGTTTAAGTTACTAAGCGAGAGCGAAATTAGAGAATACATTGAAGAACTCGTGCGCGAAGGCAAGATAAAAGCTTAAAGATTGCTTTTTAATTTAGACGTATAGTGTGCGCAGTTAGACGCAGATTGAATCAGTTAGGTGTGGTTTTTAATTAAGGGGGTGCTTGAACTTTGAGTGAAAAGTACGTTATTGCTAAATACGAAGCTGGGGGACACAGATTCGAGATCCTCGTAAACCCCGACTTGGCTATTAAGCTTAAGGAGGGCAAATCCGTAAGTATTGACGACGTCCTCGTCAGCGACTTCATATACAAAGACGCTAAAAAGGGATTAAAGGCCTCGCCGGAGGCTATGCGAGAAGTCTTCGGAACAGACGACCCCAGGACAGTGGCGCTAGAGATTATTAAGCGAGGAGAGATCCAGCTAACTGCAGAACAGAGGAGAAGACTTATTGAGGAGAAGAGAGCACAAGTACTCAACTTGATCGCGAAGAACGCTATTGACCCTAAAACCAAGTTGCCTATACCAATTAAGAGACTAGAATTAGCACTAGAACAGGCTAGAATAAACATAGACCCCTTTAAGCCCGCTGAGCAGCAACTTGAAGATATTGTGTCAAAATTAGCGAAGGTTGTGCCAATAAAGATCGCGCGAGCATACGTCATCGTGAAGCTACCGCCTGAGCACGCTAGTAGGGGTTTAAAAACTCTGCAGTCAATGGGGTCTATTAAGAAGACCACGTGGCTGAGTGACGGTAGTTTACAAGTTGAGCTTGAAATACCAGCTGGTCTCCAGCAGGAGTT
>Ga0326760_1000102_pt1 | contig 48291 bp, 42 predicted proteins | sample GCREP_S_FD_207668 | JGI IMG/M metagenome (GOLD analysis project Ga0326760, IMG submission 207668) | Hot spring sediment microbial communities from Geyser Creek Basin, Yellowstone National Park, WY, United States - GCR.EP_S | ecosystem: Environmental > Aquatic > Thermal springs > Near-boiling... | reverse complement strand
AAGTATCGGGGCCGTAGTTTAGCTTGGTAGAATGCGGGGCTTGGGCCCCCGTGGTCCGGGGTTCAAATCCCCGCGGCCCCACCATATACAATATAGACCATTACAACCGAAGGCCTTGCTATTTATGGCGAGCTGTTTTGTAGTTGATGTTTAGATGTTAGGTTTGTAATCTCTGATTTTATCTACATTCCCTAAACCTGTCTAAGCGATGAAAGCTATGCCCCCAAGCCTAGGCGGGGTAAATCTAGATGGGAACCCCGTGCTATTGAGTTCCACAATCACTCATGACCTCGTGAAGCTTCAAATCCCTGTGGGTATGATGAAAACCCCTAGATGTGCCAAGTAAACATGAACTGATAAGAATGAGCATCTAAGGGCAAATGGGTAAGCAGTAAAGTCTATAAACTCCCTCTGCTTAACTGGTCTTGATAATGAGTAGGATCAGAGCTGTAGTTGTCTCTAAGTATCTGGATGCGGAGAGCTCAACTATACAAACAGGTTGTGGAGGAGCTCCAGCTTCTCGACTACTCCCCAAATGATAGATGTATCCTCGAATAGATGAGGGGGTCTTGCGGACTATTCCAAGGGAACCTCGCCCTTCAGGGCGGGAAGGAGGTCTGTTACCCTATGGTGTAGGAAGCGTAAAGCTCCTGAATAAAGTTCTGAAGATCAATGGTATCTAAATATATTATTTTAGGTGTTTCTTGTGGCCGATTTTGTTTTGAAGTGATTTAAGCTTTAATAGTTCTCGGTACTCTCTACTATACTTCTTTAAGAACTCTGCTGGTGGTGGGTATATGGTTGTAGAGGGATCCCAAGCTATAAAAGATGGTGTTATGCTGACAGCTAAGCTTATGGTTGTGGCAGCTAAAACAGCTCCTAAAGCTAAAGGTGTTGATAATATAGTTATCAAGATCTTGGACTCTAAGGAGGAGTTAGAAGTTTTAGCTAAGAAAATGGAAGAGCTAGCCCAAGTCTATGGCGAGGATAGGTGGAGAAGAGATGCTGATAATGTTAGGAGAAGCGATGTTGTGGTACTTATCGGATGTAAGGTGATAGATATTGGGGTTGAAACCCCTAGAATATGGAGGTTAGACGCTAATACAGTTTTAAGCATAGTTAATCTAGGTATAGCTATAGGCTCAGCCGTAAAAACAGCTTCCATACTTAACGTAGATAACAGAATTATGTTCACAGTAGGTGTTGCAGCTCAGGAGTTAGGGATTATAGATGCTGATTATGTACTAGGTATACCACTCTCAGCTACTTCGAAGAACATATACTTTGACAGAGTTTGGCCTAAACCATCGAGGTAGTCAAAACTTTCAATAAAACCATGGAAATTTTTTATTTTAAACCTTGTTTTTTACTTGGTTATAGAAATCTATCACGAATACAGCTATACATATAATTGTCGAAATAGTTATATTTAAACCTAGGGTAGTGAGGCCTTTACAGACCATTGCTAAGCCTTGCTACTGCGAAAAATAATGGAACTACATAGTCGCTGGTCAGATAAATCATAACAGTCAACATGATTAGCATAACTAGAAACAAGAATCCTTTTTAAGGTAGGATTAGGCATGCAACTATATATATGTGAATAGAATAGATATAACTATTTTGAACAAAAGAAAATCTATAGCAATACCTACTAAGATAGCTATAAATGTTTAAAGTTATAGAGATAGTCATGCTTCCCCGCATCATATAGGTATAAATCCACATGATGTACAATGGAAACTTAATGAAGCTTATAGACGATACTATCCTAGTTAGCTACTTACTGTCTCTAAGATGTATACTTTTATCAAGAACCTTAACAATCACGTTATTCTCATTAACATCAACAGATACAATATGTTTAACATTATCTTCGCCGATGTTAATGGTTTTGGCAAACACAAAATATATTAATAGTCTCCTACATTTGTAGCCAATCTTTATCTTTGGCCGCGTTCTCAAAACCCAGCCGTAGCCAGGCATATATTAACTATAGATAACTGTAGATAGCTGTAAATAGTTTCTGTAACTTCTACAACTAATAAGCTGGTTAAAGAAGTTATTTCTCTTGGTACCGATGAAGAGGTTTATCTACTCAACCGATGGCGGATCCCTGAGGAAGTGTGGATAGAAGTAGAAGAGTAAAGCATATGCAGAGGTGTCTGGGTCACCCCGAGAGTCTCTGCGATGAAGGATGAAACCAGACAGAGCAAGGGAACAAAACATGAGGAGATGAAGAAAACAACTAAAGCCATTCACAGCTAATTAAAGCTGATTGTAAGACCCGAACCCATAGTCTAATCCTCCCACTGAAAACCTAGATACTTAGGAAATAAATTTCTTTCAACCTCAACACCTTACCAAGACTAGCTAGAGCCATAGTAACCTCTTTTTACCTATGTACCTCCCTCTAATAGGTATAACATAACCACATCTAGGACATCTATAAGAACCTTCTTCAAAAACTAAATTAAATTCTCGAACTCTATAACCATACCGAAATATGAGCATTTTTCCGCATTTCGGACATCTAGTAGATTCTAGCTCAGGATCTCCAACATTGCCTACGTACACAAATTCTATACCTTCTCTTTTCGCTTTACGAGCTATTTCGAGAAGTTTATCTATGGGTGTCGGAGGTTCTATCCATCTATTTGCTGGGTAATACCTATTGACGTGGAGAGGAACTTTAGGTCCTAGCATATCGAGATGTTTACCTATTATCCATTCGACACATTCATCGAAATCATTAGTATTAGTCACAACTAAGTACACCATCTCTACATGATTACCACGGTCTAGTATATATTTCGCATTTCTATAGACAACGGCATGATCTATATTAGGTAGAGCTCTTTTCATCTTAGGACATCCTTTGATATCTATACTCCACCCATCTATATTCACTTCGAGCATCTTATTGATAACGTCGAGAGTTTGATAACCATTCGTAACCACCATGAAGTAGAAACCTTGTTTAGTAACTAACTCTGCTAAATCGATTAAGTATTCAACACTAACAGTAGGTTCATTAAAACTTGCACTAAATCCTTCATCCCCGAAAAGCTTAGCTAAATCTAGTAACTTGTCTGGCAACAGAACTCTATCTTCATCTTTTGGATGGGTAAAACTTAGATGATAATTCTGACACCAAGGGCAGTAAAAATTACAGCCCCAGAAAGAGAATGTTGTAGCAGTACTGTTAGGCCAGTAATGGAATAGAGGTTTAATCTCTATAGGTCTACTTTCAACAGCGCTAAGACGTCCGTAACCTATGTTATACAGTATACCCCCTATATTCTTATAATTACCACAGATACCAACCATGTTATTAGGGATCCTACACCTTCTTTCACAAACATTGCATACAACTTTATCCCCATCTCTAATCCAGAACCTACCCTCTACAAAACCTAGCATAGTATTCATACTTTTGAACCACATGTAAGCACTACATACTACTAGAACGAGTTTACTGAGGCTATAACAGTTTAGTAGATATCGAGAAGCACCATCATCATTTTACGGAAAGAATCTGGGGAAATCCCGGACACTATTTTTGCCAGCTCAGTTAAAGTACATCTCTCCATATAGAATAGTTGTTTAAGATAAGAGAGCACCTTGTTCTCATACTTGGAGATTAACATTCTAACTCGTACAATAGGGTCAGAAATTTCTGCAAGTTTTAATCTTAAGTTCTCTAACTCAACATAATCTCTACATTCACTCGATGACTGGTTTTCGCATATTTCAGTTATACTGTTCTTAAGCTTTTCCAATACATCTTTAACTACGTGATTAAGATCTTCAATACAAGACTTAGAGATACTGATATCTCTGAAATCGTTCTTAGCATTCTCATTTATCTTCTTTATGATGTATCGAAGTCTATTCATTAAATCGACCTCCCTGGTCTCCATTTCATGAACATCACCTCTAGCTCTACTAATGTGTTTCTCAAGCAGAGTTCTAACATAGATTTGAACATTCGTACCTAAGACCTTAGCTCTTCGCTCAAGCTCTTCATATATATTCTTAGGTATCTTGATACAGATATCAATAGTTCGGGACACTCACCACCCCCATAGATAAGCATTGATACATTCAACAGCCTGAAAAATAATGCTCTCGAAAGTTTAAAATACTCTAGCTCTATCCAATAGAAATAGAGACTTAAACATCTCTCAATAAATCAGTGTAGCATAGGTACTGTAAATTTGGTAAACCTTGCAAATGTATATTTAATTTCGTGATAGAGACTCTATACAATCTTTGAACTACCAGCTATATCTTCCCAGCTAATGTTTAGAGCTGTGAATAGCTGTTCTAATGTAGATTTCATGGCTTCTAGATACTTCTGAACATCTATTTCCCCTATTTTTGCTAACTGTATTGGTTTAACACCTTCCTTAGACTTGATCTTTACATACGTAATGATATCGCCAGGCGAAACCTCTACACCATATCTTTGCAACATAAGAGCAGCTTTAACATGCTGTGGGGTAGTCTTTTTGTACTCCGATAAACTCTTAGTTAATCCTACATGGAATGCTACCTCGTCTAAGGACAGAAGCTTATACTTTAGCATAAGGTAGTACTCTTCCAAGATGTTTTTAACACTTTCAATAACCTTAACAGCGTTCTCAGGTTCGTTTATCGTAGCTATCTGCTTTATTATTTCATTGAATAGATGTTTTATGAAGTCTGGGGTATTCCTCTTCTTACCGACCATACCCTTTATATCTATCTCTCCCGATGTTAGTACCCCGACGTAGTTCTTCTTTAGAGCAAAGGCTACGAATTTATAGACTTTATCAATCTCAAGCTCTAACCCATAGGTACTCTCAACCCATTTTCTAAGTTCTTCAAGTTTTGAAGGATCTGGATTCCATACGAATAGAGAGTCTGTATCCCCGTAGAGAACCTTTAACCCAAGCTTCTCTGCTTCAGTAATCGTAGTCGTAATGACTCTTCTACCCAGAGCTGTAACACTTTCAGCAACAGAAGGTGCGTAAAGTGGGAAGGTTTCAGCGCCGAAGACTCCGTAAGCAGCGTTGATGTATACTTTCATAGCTCTCTGAACTACATCGTACCAGCTTCTCAATGTCTCATCGATGTTTTTATCCTTAGCCTTCTTCTTATAGATCTTAACCCTAAAGTCTCTCAATAAACCAACGATCTCTGACGTTATTCCAGGTCTATCTAAGCAAACCTTGTGGATAACCCTACCTTTCTCATCAACAACATCAGCTTTCTTTTCACATTGATCCGGGTCTATTGTTTCGTAGCTCAAATTCCACTTCTTTATTATTGATGGATATAGAGATGCAAAATCTAGTACAACAACGTTGAAGAACAACCCTTGTGGAGGATCTATAACTATTGCTCCTGCATACTTTTTACCCTTAATAATGGCTTCTGTAACTTTCTTACCCTTAAGAACTATGATATCTTCAGGTCTAGGTATTAAATATCTTCTTCTCCTGTGTTCCCAGTAGAACAAATTCTTAATCCATACAGAAACAGTTGTTCTACACACATCCTCTATACCAAGTTTACTTATACGCATAATCAAGAGTATCAACTTCCATACAAGCTCGTTAGCGAACGTTGTTAACTCTAGAGTTATTTGGGCATCTCTCATGTTATACCTCACTAAAGTCTGTAGATCTACTTTACCTAGCTCCTCATCTAGCTTTACCTTACCTATACCAAGAAGAGCTTGAGCAATACTATCTAGGTTAACATCTTTATACCTACTTTCAAACGCGTAATTCTGTATAGCTTTATTGCTAAAGAATTTATAGAGATCTAGATGTAGACCACTGTTAAGCTCCACTACATACTCAACCTTCTTACCGCCTTTAACAACTTTCTTAACCTTGATACCAATCAACTCTTTAGGTATACCCAACTTCACAGCTCTTACGTATAGATATCTCAGATCGAAATTATCGCCGTTGAATGTAAGTACAACGGGGTATCTCGAGATTATGGACAAAGTCTCTAAGATTAAAGCTATCTCGTTATCGAATACCTCGATCTCGACATCTTCGGGTAGAGGGTGTAGTGTTTTAAGACTATCTCTATACAAGATTAAGACTTTCTTCAAACCATCGTTTGAAGCAAAAGCTACAGACATTATCGGGAATACAGCTTCATCTGGCGACGGAATCCTACCTTCGTATGGTGTATACACTTCTATATCTATAGCGATACGTTTTGCTGAAATCCACTTCGTTTCAAAGAGTTTAGCAAGGTTTAATGCTGTATCAATGCTTTGCTCATTATCTACATCTAGATATTTCTTCACGTTCTCTCTAAGTGTCTTTAGATCTACCTCTACGATCTCTTCAACTTTACTACCCTCAATTCTATAAGGCATTCCAGGTATAAGTCCTAGATCGTAGATATAATTAACATGGTACCTTATGTTGGCTTCCCAAGCTATCGGAACTTTAGATCTAAGATATCTTACAGCTAGAGGATCCTTAACAACAATCTTTGTAAAACGTCTTTTTGTATTCTTCAACGGATCAAATCTCTCATCTGTTTCAACAGCTTCAAAAGATTTATGCCTTACTATATCAGGGATTTTGCTTACTTTCTCAGGAGGGATATCTGTTAAGAAGTACGGTTTATGGCCTACCCTATCATACCAATAGAGAAGTTCATGATGCGAGATATCGTAAAGAACTAGAATAGCTTTACCTAAGTCACCGTTGTATTTTACATCCATCAGGAAAGCATAGTCGATAGAATCCACGTATTTAGGCTCTTTATAAAATTTAACGGTTTTCTCGTTATTTAGATCCATGTCTTGAGGAATATACACCTTTACATCTAGGTAATAGAATCTCCTATACCCACTAGAGTTCTCAGATCTTGAGTCACCCAAGGATTTAGATTCGCTAGTCTCTATGTCAAGCTGTGTCTCAGTATCTGTATCTGTAGAAATTGTTTCAGAACTGCTTATCATAGGAACTTCCTTGCTTTTCACCTCTACCTTTCTTACCTCGGTTTTCGAAGTTTTCTCATCATAAGAGCTAGCATTAGTAATGATAGTGGTGTTAATAGCATTAAGACCAGCTACATTCTTCTTCTCCTCCTCAGCAAATTGAGGTACTTGAGCCCGATTCTTCTTAATGAACTCTAGTAATGTTTTCTGCTTAGCCAAGGATCTCAAACCCTATAGCTATTGTTAAAAGATGTCTAAATCATGCTTTTACTACTCCTGATTATAAATCTCTACTTTCAAGGATTTATAAAATTTAGGGTCTTGCAAACACTTCTTGCACAGTTTCGATTTTTCTTTCTCTTTTTATATAGTAAAGTATCTACGGAGACATTTCGAAGTACTAAAGATATCTTATACATGTTCTCTCTTTTACATCAAGATGATCTGTTTAATCTCTTTCTCATTAAAATAATTAACTAGGGCTTTGTCTCAGTTCTATTCGTGGTTAATACTAGCGATAAGGGAAAATTGTTTTCTCTTCGTAGATTTTTTTCTTATGTTCGTATTCATCTCTAGTCATTATAGGTTTTGCTGGTACGCCAGCTACAACAGTATAAGGTTCAACACTTTTAGTTACAACAGCACCTGCAGCTACAACAGCACCTCTACCTATAACGATACCAGGGGTTATCACGGCATTTGCCCCTATTACAACCTCATCCTCTACCACTGTCTCTACAAGTTTTCTGCTTGGGGGATATCTATCGTTTGTAAAAACTACGCGAGGGGCTATGAAGACTTTCTTCCCTATCTTAACCTTGGGGGGTATGTAGACATAGGATTGTATTACTGTATCTTCATCTATAAATACGTGGCCGTCTATGATGGTACCTGAACCAATTTTACACCTGTGTTTCGCAACAGTACCTTCTCTAATAATTACGTTGTGTCCTAATACAACTTCGTTTCCGAGATCAACATCTTCGTATATTACGGAGCTACGTCTAATAATGACGTTGTTGCCTATTACGGCTCCCTTGCTCAAACTATCAATCAATTCATCGAAATTGTGCACCATACCTAGTTTAGTTGCGTTAACGAGCTTCGACCTCGTTGGATACCCTATAACAACAAAATCATCGATAAAAGAGTTAGCACCTATGCGGCTAAAACCGTAAACCTTCGTGTTTACCCCAAGTACAGCAGATTTATCTATGACAGCATTCCTACTTATAAACATAGGTCTAACCAGCTACGATTTCATCAATATGTTGAAATATAAAGGTTTTCTATACATAACTTTAAATCTTTAAATACATTAAATTTATAAACCCTAGGACAATATCAATAGGTTAACAAAGGTGCTGGCTATGGGTAACGTAAGGAAGTATGTATATCAATTCGAGGAAGGTGATCCAGAAAACCATATGTTATTCGGTGGAAAAGGAGCTAGCTTAATAAGGATGACCAAGATAGGGCTACCTGTACCTCCAGGGTTCATAATAACTACAGAAGCTTGTGTAGAGTTCTATGCTCCTAGAAAGAAAGAGATAGATGTTCTAGAGTTTGAGTTATCGAAGAATCCACCCCCAGATGTTAGAGATGAACTTATAAAGAAGATCTGGAGCATTATCGATACTTTAACCTTTCCACCAGGTCTATGGGAACAAGTAGTAGAGCATATGAAGATTCTCGAACAGAAGACAGGTAAGAAGTTTGGAGATCCCAACAACCCGTTGTTAGTATCGGTAAGAAGTGGAGCACCTATATCAATGCCTGGCATGATGGATACAGTCCTTAACCTGGGTTTAAACGATGAAGTTGTTAAAGGTCTTGCAAAATTAACAGATAATGAATGGTTTGCTTACGATGCTTACAGAAGATTCATTAACATGTTCGGTAAGATAGTTCTTGGAATTGATGAAAAGCACTTTAACAAGGTATTTGAAGAGCTGAACGAGATGTACGTGAAGGAGGCTAAGGAAAGGTATGCTGATGAAGTAGCGAAGATAAAAGCTAAGATACCGACCTACGAACCTAGATTAGATGCTCAACCTCCGAGAGAATTAGCGCCGAATCTATGGAGAAGATCTGTTGAGTACTTAAAAGAACTTGTTAAGAAATATAAGCAAGTAGTTAAGGAGCAGTGGGGCGAGTTTCCGCAAGACCCATGGAAACAGCTTGAACTCGCTATAAAGGCTGTTTTCAGATCATGGATGAATCCTAGGGCAATATTCTACAGAATTGTTAACAAGATAACACCGGATATAGCTCATTGTACAGCTGTAAACATCGTGACAATGGTCTTCGGGAACATGGGTTGGGATAGCGGTACAGGAGTTCTATTTACAAGAAATGTAGCTACAGGTGAAAACGAGCTATATGGCGAGTATCTACCTAATGCACAGGGCGAAGATGTGGTAGCTGGTATAAGAACACCTCTACCTATATCAGCATTGAAAGAGCTGCATCCAGATCTTTACGAACAGCTATACAAAGCTTCTAAACAACTTGAGAAAGCATTAAAAGAGATCCAAGATATAGAGTTCACCGTCGAGAGAGGTAAGCTGTACTTCCTACAACATAGAGATGGGAAAATGACGCCACTAGCCAGAGTTAGAACAGCTGTAGATATGGTTAAAGAAGGGATAATAACTAAAGAAGAAGCAATACTGAAAGTTAAACCTGAACATGTTATACAGCTTCTCTACCCAAGGATAGACCCTAACGCTAAAGCAACACCTATAGCAAAAGGTTTACCAGCATCGCCAGGTGCTGTTAGCGGTCAAGCGGTATTCCATCCAGATACAGCAGTTGAATGGGCTAAACATGGTAGAAAAGTTATACTAGTTAGAACTGAGACAAAACCTGACGATGTACACGGATTCTACGCAGCGGTAGGTGTACTAACCAGTAGAGGTGGTATGACAAGCCACGCTGCTGTAGTTGCTAGAGCTATCGGTAAAACAGCTGTTGTTGGTGCAGAAGCTATAGATGTTCATGAGGAGGAGAAGTACTTCAAGGTAGGTAACATAATTGTTAAAGAAGGTGACTGGATAACTATAGACGGTAATACAGGTAATGTATACTTAGGCATTGTTCCAACAATAGAAGGTGGATTAATACCAGAGCTAGCTACGATACTGAACTGGGCTGATGAAGTGAGAAAGCTTGGCGTAAGAGCGAATGCCGATGTACCGGAAGATGCTGAGATAGCTCTAAAGTTTGGTGCTGAAGGTATTGGTTTGTTAAGGATTGAAAGAATGTTCAGAAAGCCAGAGAGATTAGAGTTGTTGAGGAAAGTAATTCTTGCGGAAACTAAGGAAGAGAGGGTGAAGTATCTAGAACCTCTAGCTCAGATGATTAAAGGGGATTTCAAGGAGATGTTCAAGATAATGAATGGAAAGCCTGTTATAGTTCGCTTAATAGATCCACCTCTACACGAATTCTTACCTAAACCAGATGAAATTCTACAGGAGATATTCGAGTTGAAGATGAGAAATGCGCCAGAGAATGTTATTAAAGAGAAGGAATGGTTATTGAGAAGAGTGAGAGCATTACAAGAAGCGAACCCAATGCTAGGCCACAGAGGTGTTAGAGTAGGTGTAACCAATCCAGAGATCTACTACTACCTATCATTGGCGATACTTGAAGCAACAGCTGAATTAATTAAAGAAGGTTACAACCCGGTAGTAGAGATTATGATACCACAGGTAGCAGATGTGAATGAGATAATATTCGTTAAACAGAAAGCAGTTTTACCAGCACTAGAAGATGTAGAGAAGAAGTACAGTGTAAAGCTTAACGTGAAGATAGGAACCATGGTGGAAACTGTTAGAGCATGCTTAACAATGGATGAAATAGCGAAAGAGGTTGATTTCATAAGCTTCGGTACTAACGACTTAACACAAGCAGTATTCAGCTTTAGCAGAGATGATGTCGAGAACAAGTTCATACCGATATACCTACAGGAAAAGATATTAATAAGTAATCCATTCCAGACATTGGATGTTAAAGGTGTAGGTAAGCTCATAGAGATGGCTGTGAAAGCTGCTAGACAAGCTAATCCAAAGATAGAGATAGGTATATGTGGTGAACATGGAGGAGACCCAGATTCGATAATGTTCCTATATAAAGCTGGTCTAGACTATGTATCAGCATCACCATTTAGAGTACCTGTAGCAAGACTTGCAGCAGCTCAAGCAACATTGAAGTACTCTAAAAAGTAAATAGGCATACCACTCAAAACTTTTCTCTACTCAAGATATAGATATTTTTCATTATCCTTAAACTTATATACTTTGAAACATTATCAGAAAATATAGTCTATGGGTGTGTTGTTTTGTCTGGCAGCGAACCTGAGATCACGTTAAGAGTTGAATCAGCACGTCAAAGAGATGTAGGTAAGAAGATTGCGAGAGTTCCTAGGAAAGTTTTTAAGGAGTTGAAAATAGATGTAGGAGACTACATAGAGATTAGGAGTAGGAAGGGAGTTTCTGTGGCGCAGGCATGGCCTGCTTATCCTGAAGATGAAGGTTATGAGATTATTAGAGTAGATGGTTTTATGAGGGAAGTTCTAGGGGTAAGTGTAGGGGATCTTGTTACAGTTAGAAAGGCCTATGCTGTACCTGCACAAAGAGTTGTTCTAGCTTTTGCTGATGGAGAGTTTTTAGGTGCAGACTACGATCCTAGGTATAAAGAGCATTATGCCAGAACACTTGCTCAATATGTTAAAAGAGATCTTCTCCAAAAACCCTTGATTAAAGGAGATATAGTTGTAGTCTCATATTTTGGATACTTCGGGAACCCGATAAGGTTAAGAGTTCTATCTACAGTTCCAAGCCAAGTTGTTTATGTTACTGAGACAACGGATATAGTTATAAAGCTTGAACCTGTACGGATAGCTCCAGCAGGAATCCCAAGGGTTACGTGGGAGGACATAGGGGATCTGGAGGAGGTTAAGGAGAAGATAAGAGAGATAGTGGAGCTCCCTCTAAAACACCCAGAGCTCTTCGAAAGACTTGGTATAGAACCTCCTAAGGGTATTCTTCTCTACGGTCCTCCTGGTTGTGGAAAAACATTACTAGCAAAAGCTTTAGCGAATGAAACAGGTGCATACTTCATAGCTATCAACGGACCCGAGATAATGTCTAAATACTATGGAGAATCCGAGCAAAGGCTTAGACAGATATTCGAAGAAGCTGAGAAGAACGCTCCAGCGATAATATTCATCGATGAAATAGATGCTATAGCTCCTAAGAGGGAAGAGGTTGTTGGAGAGGTAGAGAAGAGGGTTGTTGCACAGCTTCTCGCATTGATGGATGGATTGAAAGAGCGGGGTAAGGTTATAGTTATTGGAGCTACAAATAGACCTGACGCAATTGACCCAGCTCTTAGAAGACCAGGAAGATTTGATAGAGAGATAGAGGTTCCACCTCCAGATAAGAGAGCTAGAAGAGAGATATTAGCAGTACATACTAGGAATGTTCCACTTGCAGAGGATGTCGATATAGATAAACTTGCTGAGATAACACATGGATATACAGGAGCAGATCTAGCAGCTCTAGTTAAAGAAGCAGCTATGAATGCTTTGAGGAGATTCCTCAAAAGTCATGCTATAGACTTAGATAAGCCTATACCCTCAGAACTCCTTCAGAAGCTCAAGGTAACAATGATCGATTTCCTCAATGCAATGCGAAACATAACACCGTCGTTGATGAGGGAGGTAGTTATAGAGGTTCCAGAGGTTCGCTGGGATGATATTGGAGGTCTAGATGAGGTTAAGCAACAGCTAAGAGAAGCAGTTGAATGGCCTCTCAAGTACCCGCATATATTTGAACAGATGGGTATAAGACCTCCTAAGGGTATTCTTCTCTACGGTCCTCCTGGTTGTGGAAAAACATTACTAGCAAAAGCTGCTGCAACAGAAAGTGAGGCAAACTTCATAGCTGTTAAAGGACCGGAGATCCTTAGTAAATGGGTTGGAGAATCTGAGAAAGCTGTAAGGGAGATCTTTAGGAGAGCAAGAAGAGCTGCACCAGCTATAATATTCTTCGATGAAATAGATGCCATAGCGGGTATAAGAGGTCGAGATGTATCAGGTGTTATAGATAGGATAGTTAACCAGCTATTAACAGAGATGGACGGTATAGAAGCTCTAAGAGGTGTCGTTGTTATGGGCGCCACTAATAGGCCAGATTTACTCGATCCAGCATTACTTAGGCCTGGTAGATTCGATAGAATTATCTATGTACCGCCTCCAGATCTTAGAGCTAGGTACGAGATACTGAAAATACATACGAGGAAGATACCTCTAGATGAAGATGTAGATCTGATGGAATTAGCGAAGATGACGGAAGGATATAGTGGTGCAGATCTAGAGGCATTGGTACGAGAAGCAGTAATGCTAGCTCTAAGAGAGGATATAAGACCTAGACCCATATCGTTTAAATACTTCAAGAAAGCTATGGAGTATGTGAAGCCTAGCTTAACAGGGGAATTGATGCAGGCTTACGAGAAGGTGAAAGAGGAATTACTGAGGAAAATGCTGTATATGTAAACATTGTGTAGCTACTATAACTAAACGAAAATTAATCGATTTTTATTATAGGTGCGGAGGTTGACTTCTAAGTTCAGTAGATTGAGGGAGAGAATTCCTACATTCATATCTAAAGAATACAAAGAGTTTAGAAAGAAGTTAGGAGTTGAAGTCAAGAAATCGTTAAAACATCGATATAGACTAGCCACGATTTTTTCTGGAGATAACGTAGAGAAACAAAGTGTTCTATGTATAGACCTTGTATTGTCTTATTTAAGATGGGTTGTAGGTAAGAAGAACAAGGTAAAGATACTTTACATATATCACAACGAGTTTGAAGATGCGGAGTATAGGCGGAGAATCTTCGAGAAATTAGTAAGAAAATTTATAGAGAAGAAAAAGATGGAGGATTTCGTGGATATAGAGATATCAGTTTACGAAGGATGCGAAAAATACCTTGGAACAACCTACCAACTACTTATTTTAGACCTTGTAAATAGCTTAAAGCCAAACGATGTAGGGAGGCTAGTCAATATAGTTGAAGGTGGCGGCATAGTAATCATGTTTACACCTCGATGGAGTGAATGGGCTAATAGGAAGAATCTGTTCCAGATGTCATTAGCGGTACCTCAGTACCCTGAACCTAGGAAAGTTTTTGTAAGATGGTTCCAAACTATAACAATGGTTAGCGAGGGTATCTACATATTCGATGTAGATGAAGATAAAATTATAAAATTTGAAGAGCTACACATCGAATCGCCGAAAACCAAAGCTATAGAGATTCCATCGAATACAAAGTTTCCTCAGGAACTTTATAAGCTAGCTCTAACCCAAGACCAAGTAGAGGCGATTAAGATAATAGAAGAACTTGTAGATCAGCCTAAGAATCCTTATAAAAGAGTTGCTGCAGTACTTATAGCTGATAGAGGTAGAGGGAAGTCCTGTGCTATAGGGATAGCGTTGGCTGGGATCATAAGCTATTTACTCAAGTTTAGGAATAGAGTTAGGGTAGCAGTAACAGCTCCAGAGGTATCAAACGTTCAATCTCTTATGGCGCTTGCTCATAAAGCTTTGTCTGTTCTAGGGCTTGGACATAAGGTTATCGAGAAAGACGGATCTGTAATAGAGTTGAAAGGTGATAGATTTAGCATAGAATACTGGAACCCAGCAGCAACTATAAAACAGGATGTAGATATAGTTGCTGTAGACGAAGCTGCAGGAATACCTGTACCACTTCTCCACAAGATATGGCTAAAGTTTAAGAGAACAATATTCGCTACGACGATACATGGATATGAAGGTGCTGGAAGAGGATTTTCTATAAGATTCCTAAAGAGGTTGAAGGAGGACCCCAAGACAAAACTTCTCATATACGAGTTAGAGGAACCAATACGGTATAGCGTTAACGATCCTGTTGAGAAATGGGTTTTCAGGGTTCTACTTCTAGATGCTGAACCGGATAACCTTACAGAAGAAGATCTTAAGTATATAGAGAAGAAAGAATTTACATACCTAGTTCTAGACCCTGAGAAACTCTTCACGTTGGAGAATGAGAACACTTTGAGAAAACTGTTCGGTATATATGTCCTTGCTCACTATAGGAACGAACCTGACGATCTAGGTATGATAGCTGATGCACCACATCACAGTATAAGAGGTCTTGCATTACCGAATGGAAAAATAGTTGCAGCAGCTCAGTTAGCAGAAGAAGGACCTATCAATGAAGAGTACCTAGATTCTCTACTTAGAGGTGGTAAGATCCCCGGGAACATCATACCCGATAGACTTCTAAAACATGGAAGAATTAGAGAAATAGCTGGTGGAAGAGGATGGAGAATTGTTAGAATAGCTGTACACCCCGATGTTCAGGGTAGAGGTATAGGTTCGTACCTACTTTCAATGCTTGTAAAAGAATCCATAGAAAGGGGATACGACTGGGTAGGTAGCGGTTTCGGTGCAACTGAAGAACTGCTCAAGTTCTGGTTAAAGAACGGGTTTATACCTATCCACATATCTCCTGATAGAAACCCTGTAAGCGCAGAGTATACAGTACTGGTAATAAAACCGTTGAACGAGAAGTGGAGAGAGATAGTGAGAATTCTTTATGAAGAATTCAAACTCAAACTACTAGATAGCCTATATGATACGTATAGAGATCTAGAGGTAGAGGTAGCACATCTACTCCTTACTGCAGATAACTATATAGATATCTGGGATGAGAAGAAACAGTGTAGAGAACTTTATCTAACTCCTGTTCAATTAGATAGACTACTCAGCTACATAGAGGGCTACATGACGTATGAATCGTGTAACGATGTAATATTGAAAATTGTGAAACACTACTGGCTTCAACCTAAGAACTGTAGAAAACTTAACAAACTTGAAGAGTTGGTATCCATAGTTAAGGTTTTGCAAGGCTCTGACTGGGATCTAGTAGCAGATATCTTACGTATTCCCAGGGGTAGAGCTATAGATATTGTAAGAAGTCTTACAGAAGATCTTGTGAATCAGTTTTTAAACCTTAAGAAAGAGGACATAGATAAGAAGTTGGGGCAGGTAACTTTGGATCTATACAAAGACCTGACAAAAGTGGTGTAGATGGATACTAGCTGGAGAGATATTGTAGAGGAGCTATTTAACAACATAGACAATATTTTAATTCTATGCCCTAACTGTACACCTGACGATCGTTGTATCTCAGAGTTCTCATTAACTTCACTAATAGATATACGAATACTTACCGAATGTTGTGCATGTTTACTTGAAAACATACTTGAATCGAAACATAATATCTATAGAACCTACAGATACAACGAGTTCGGGGAATCTGTAGCTATATACAAATTAAAAGATGTTGTGGTAGAGATAACAACCTCTGTTGCAATGGTGATACCAATAGATAAAGTTGAAGAATATATTGAGATGTTACGAGAGACAGGAGTTCAAGATATAGAGACTTTGAAAAACTGGTTAAAAGAATCGAAATAGATTCTAAAAACACTTAAATCAAACTCTTCTGATGAACTAAGACTTCACGGTCTTTCATCTCGATAATGGCGTAGAAACCTTTGAATAAAGGTCCTGGATTGACGATAAAGCTCTTATCGATTTTATCAATGCATCGAGATTCGTGGACATGACCGCAGACAACTAGTAAAGGTTTTGTCATCTCTATGAACCTCCTTATACCTTTGGATCCAATATGTTCCTTAGTATAAGCTATATCGCATTTTGTATTGTACGGAGGGGTATGGGTTAAGAGTACCAAGATATTGTTTTCGTTTAACAAATTCTTGATATTGTTGTAGATATTTAGAAGAGATTGCTCGATAATAACATCATCATATTCAAGAATAGTATTGAAAGGGCTTTTAATAGTTCCCCCAAATCCAACAAATACTATGTTTTCATATATCTTGTAATCATTATGTAGATATACATAGATGTTAGCAGAGATTTCGTTGTAATGTTTAGGGATATCCATATTACCAGGTACACTAATAAACAGTTTCACTTTATACATATTGGCAATCTCTAAAGCTCTCAATAGGTATTCACGAGTTTTGTATGGTGCTTTATAAGGAGCTATATCACCTGCGAATAGGATTAGATCTACCTTAACTTCTTTTTCTAAAACTTTGAGCAACAGATCAATGTATCCATGGATATCACTTATAGCTAAAATTCTCATCAATCTTCACCGAAGATTTGATCCAACTCTTTTAATTCAGAAAATCTATACCTAGACTTAAGCTTATTCAAACCATTCTCAGGTTTCTCTCTATATAATTCTCTTCTCATAGCCTCAAGTAGCAATGGTTTTAATCCTATAGCTTCTGCAGCTGTTTTAACTTCTTTATTCAAGCTTCTTGCTTTATCAATTACCTCGCTTATTCCCTCAAAGTAGTTAAGATCTCTACATAGATGGTGATCCAGAACAAGAACTTCTAATGGTTCCAGCTCTAAAAACTTAAGGATAAAACTTATTGATGATTTTAAGCTTTTATCGCTATATCTATAGCCAACAAGGTATGTAGGAGGGCCATCAATAACAGCGATTCTAGGTTTACAGAAACTAAGCAAATTTCTATGGATATCTAGAGGTCCCCCTTCTATATCTGAGGTAAAGAGTAGAGTATCATCTTTCTCCTCAATACATACAGAAACTACGTAACCAAGCTTATCTGATTCTCCGTGTGGAAGTGGAGTAGAGAAGCTTATACTAAAGTACTGAGAGCTCTCTTTCCTTCCATCAGCTATCAGTATATCTTCAGCTTTATTCTTCAACATCTTAATAAATCTTGAAGCTCTTATCTTCTGAGATATATTGATGTAATTCTGAGGATCTTTTAGATACACAATTTTGCCTCTATAGAGATCTATATCGAGGAATCTCCCTGGGTCATGGTGATCGTAATGATAATGCGTATGAATCACTATATCGCTATCTCTTAGATAGTTCTCTATAGTGTTGAATATATCTAGGAGTTTCTCAACCTCATATATATGTGGAGGCAAACCAAATCTTCTCGGTGCTAATGCTGCAGAGGGATCTATAAATATGTTTGCATTTTTCAACTGTATAAAAAGTGCTTGAGATCTTACTCCTAAGCTTTCGAAAGCTACGAACTTTACATCCATTAACCATCAGCATTAGTAACGTTTCTCTGTAATAAACGATGTAAGTGCCTGAGCTATATCTTCTCCTCTACATCTAATCTTCGTCTCTATGTATATAACTCTCTCACCTTTACTAAGAACACAACTCTCAATATCTACTTCTTGGTTATACACTTCTACATGTTTTAAAAAGTTTACACTATGATTAATAACTACAAGAATTTCCTCTTCTTTAAGTAGATGCGTAGCAGCAAGTTCTGCGCTGACCATCGATATAAGCGATATATATCCACCATGAGGTTCTCCATGATATGTTAAGACATCGGGACTTGGGTCTAGGATCAGCGTGATACATCCTCTTTTCTCATCCCTAATTATTTCGCGAATATTCATAATATCTCTGATTTGGCTAGGCAGGGATTCAACGAATTCGCTACTCATTCTAACCACCGCTAACCTCTACTCTCTTTGTCTTAAAGAACTTTTCTAAAGTTTTATCAGCTAATGTACTTCTTCTCAAAGTATTGGTATTCACAAACTTAAAACCCTCTTTAATAAGCATCGTCATCGCATCGCTAGAGATATCAGGAGCTACTAGAACACCTTCAACTCTACAACCTCTACTAGTATAGAATTCTACATATCTCTTCAATTGTGCTACAGCTGTTATACCGGCTTTTTCATTTTTAACCTCTACTACAATAAGCTTATCATCTTTCTTCATCAGGATATCTACTTTGCCGTAGGGTGTCGCAACATCTACTCCAACAATAGTTGCATTCTCTTCAACGATGGAAGGGTTCGCCAGAAGCATCTTAACAATATCTGATTCTCTTCCTATAACAGCTAGCTTTGTATGGACAAGTTTGCACGCTTTAACGAACTCGATATCGTTGAACTCTATTAATACCTCCTCTCGCGGGTTCTCCCTTACAGACCTGATCCTCAACTTGTCGTTATAGCATTCAAAATGAGCTGTAGAGCGAGGAGGTTGCCAATTAAGAGGTTCGACACGTAATTGTTCGTGCACTAGAAGAGAGCCATCAGGTTTTAGTATAAGTAACCTAGAGCCTGAGGGAGCATATGATGAAGCTCTACCTACGTACTCTATATTCATCTCCCCAGCAAGTATCAGCACCATATCTTTCCTCAGAAACGATAACTTCTGAGCTAAATCGGCGCAATTAACTGTATCGATATCGAGGCACACTTTCATTGATCAACACATTCCGAATTTTTTATAACATTCTCGACTATTTTCTCAACCTCTTCTAAACTATATACTTTCTTAATTGTTAACGAAGCGGCTTCTCTATGACCTCCGAAAGTGCTTCTAGCCTTCTCATCCACATTCTTAACTATGGCTTGGCATATATCGAGAGCTTTCTTCTTCGTAGATCTAATAGTAACAACGATCTTATCTTCTTCCTCTCTTATCAAAACAATAGATCTCTTATACTTCTTCATGTACTCAGAAGATGCTATACCAAAGAGCCCTGCGAAAATCAAAGATTCAGGCAATGTAAATGAAGCTATATTCCAACCACAAAGACTTTCAGACTTAGACTCGATTTTCTTTAGCAAAAGGTTTAGTAACCATTTAGCTTTCCAGAATATATCATTGTATATCTGTGTATTCCAGAACTCTTCCCCTTTAACAATACAGTCAACAGTTTTATATATAAGTTCAGCATTTGTTGACTCAACGGCTAAAACAAGTTTCACTTTATCAGCTACGCTTCTCACCATCTCATCCTCTACATTACCTCCTTCACATACATTTGCGATATTTACAAGTAGCATTTCGTAGTTGTTGAGATTTTTTAGAATTGTCTGAGCTAAGACTTGGGGTGTTGATTGAACTATACTCCACAACGCTTTAATATTCTCTACACTCTTTAACCGGGGGATAGCTTTCTCTGATGATTGGTGATGATCTACAATAATTATAGAAATCCCTTTCTTGGCATAGCTAAGCAATAGATCTGCGATTTCCTCGTTTAAAGCTAGGTCAACTAAAACAACCATCTCTACATCCGAACTTGGGAGAGTTTTCCTTAAATCTATACCTAGCCTCCATGGATGTGAATGTCTTAAAACTATCTGACCTGGGTAAAAATCTCTAAGAAATCTCCTAATGTAGAGCCCAGCCGCTATAACGCCATCACAATCACCGTGGAGTATAACCGTGGCCTTCTTCATTAGCTCAAGCCTCTACAGAGTCTACAGCGCTATACTTATTACAGCGCTAAAATATACTCTAATGATGGATAGGTTCGGCATCTCATGGAGACATCAAATATTTTATCCATTTTATCCAATAGTTCGGCTATGAACTATCTAGATATCTTACGTAAACAGAAATACCACGTGATAGGGCATCACAGTGCTGTGAAGAAATGCTATTGGGTTCATAAAGCTCTTACAGAGAGAGTATTCTGTTATAAAGCTAAGTTCTACGGAATCGAATCTCATAGATGTATACAGTTTTCCCCATCAGTACTATGGTGTCTAAACTACTGCCTTCACTGCTGGAGGTATAGACCTAGTGGATGGCATCAATTCCCTGCACATGTGGACGATCCGGAGTTTATAGTTGAAATGGCTTTGAAAGAACATAGGAGAACCGTTAGCGGATACAAGAAATACCCAAATGTTGATAGGAAGATGTTTGAGGAATCATTGAATCCAAAACATGTAGCGATAAGTTTAACCGGGGAAGCAACACTATATCCAAGATTAGGGGAACTTATAGAGGAATTCCATAGAAAAAGCTTGACAACATTTCTTGTAACACGAGGAGTAAGACCAGAGGTCTTAGCAAATCTATCTGAAGAACCTTCGCAACTATATGTCTCTCTAGAAGCATATGATGAGGAGAGCTATAAGAAATTCAATAACCCTGTGTACCCAGATCTATGGATGAAAACTATAGAGACTCTCGAACTTCTTCCCAGCTTTACATCGCCAACAGTCGTTAGAATAACGCTTATCAAGAGTTTTAACATGCATAGAAGAGCCGTTGAGGGATGGTCTAAGCTTCTCTCCATAGCGGAGCCGACATTTGTAGAAGTCAAAGCTTATATGCATATAGGCTCTTCGATACTGAGGCTAAGTAGGTCAGATATGCCGAATCACGAAGAGGTTAGAAAGATAGCTATAGAGCTTGCCCAGGAGATAGGGTACAACGTTGTTTCAGAAAGTATACCAAGTAGAGTAGTTCTTCTATCGAAATTAGATAAACCAGTTATAAGGCATGGAAATGCGCCGATATCATGGTATGATAAAGATGTAGGCGATGAATATTCGGGAGAGTATGGAGCATTAGATGAAGCTGTGTAGCGAAAGACCTTATAACGGTTCCGGCGTAAGGATATTATTAGTTGTATGCTGTAGAAGGTGTAGTTATGAATGTTGCCATAGGGCGGAGAGGGGCAATAATTTTTCCACTGAATATATGTGTTGATGGCTATGAAAATGGCTGTATATACCGTTTTGTTACACATATTCATTCAGATCATACAATAGATTTAGATAAGAGCATAGTGTTTAGTGAACTTTTGATTGGAACACCTATAACAATAGATTTGCTGAAAGTTATGGGGTTTAACATACCTAAGCAGAAAGCTGTTCCATTAGACTATTATCAGAGTCTAGATCTAGACACAAATGAGTTCGCTAAACTCACGGTATACAGATCTGACCATGTACCTGGTTCTTGTCAAGTAGTTCTAGAGATGAAAAACTGTAGAATAGGGTATACAGGGGATTTCAGGAATCCAGGTATTAAAACGGATATACTTAAAGATCTCGATATTCTAGTAATTGATGCTACGTATGGAGATCCATCGTATGTTAGGGAAAGTGAAGAGAATATTATGAATGAGTTCGTGAAGTTATTGAGAAAACTTCTAGTAGAGCAACCAATTGCCATATATGCATACCATGGAAAGATAAACGATGTGATGATGAAGTTGAGAGCATGGGGTATAGATACCCCCTTTATACTACCACGAAACCAGTGGAACATATATATGGTGCTCAAGAAATATGGTTTCGATGTAGATGAGGTTTACCTAGAGAATTCGAGAGAAGCTGAAGAGATAAAGAAGAGTAGATGGTATATAGAGTTCAACTTAGCTTCAAAGTTTACCTATATGAAAAGAAGAAGTGGTTTAGCTCATATACTGGTTACAGGTAGATACGGAAAAACCGTGATAGGTCGAGGTAATGTATGGATCGTAGGTTTAAGTGGCCACGCTGATTTTAAGGAACTAGTTTACTATGTTAAGGAAGCGCGACCCAAGATCTTAATTGTTGATGGTTATAGAAGTCTTTATGCTCATGCTTTCAGCTCTTATATAAATCAAAATCTTAAAATTAAGTCTATTGTTATGCCTTTCTAAACGTAAAAGTAATTCTGTTATACAACGTCAACTTAAATCAAGAAATATATATTTACTACCTATTCGCCACCTATTTAAATTGGTTAAAGATTTGGCGAGTTTTAGGTGTTGGTCTCGATGTGGAGTAGAGAAAATGTAGAGCTTGTGCAAAGAGAATTCAAGGAAGTTTTTGGGGGGAATCCGGAGGTAATAGTATCAGCACCTGGTAGACTAGATTTCCTTAATACACACCAAGATTATAAAGGTCTGCCTGTTGTTGCCGTGGGCATAAACTTGAGGACTTATGTAGCAGCAAGACGTGTAGATAGCGACTATGTAGTGGTAGGTTCTGCGAATATACGTGAGGAATCTGAGGAATACATAGATAAGTTCTCTATTCAGAACCCGGTACTTCTAGATAAACGTAAATTGTTTGGTAACTATATTCGAGCAGCTATTTCATTACTTAAATCCCAAGGTCATAGAGTTAAAGGTGTCGAAATCTGGATACGGAGCTGGGTTCCTATAGGCTCAGGTTTAGGAAGTAGTGGAACTCTTCTAGTCTCAGTTCTAGCTGCTCTTAACGAGATACTAGATCTAGGGTTATCGCCGAAAGATATAGCTGAATACGCCTACATAGCCGAACACGATGTTATGGGTATACCTTGCGGTCGTCTAGATCAGTATGCAGCAGCGTTCGGGAATATTGTGTATATAGAGACGAAACCTCCCTACAATGTAGAGGTGCTTCCTGCTATACGAGGATACTTTACTGTTGTAGATACAGGGATCAGACATAGTACAGCTGATATCCACCCTGTTAGGCAGCGCGAAATCGATGAAGGTTTATCAAAACTTCTAGAAGTTGTACCAGAGAATATCAAGGCATTGCTTGGGCGAAGGTATTGGGAACCTAGATGGGAATTGCTAGATCTGAAACTTCTAGAACCTTACTTAAAACTTTTACCGGAGAAACCCAGGAATAGGATATTGTTCACATTAAAAACGCATAGATCAACAATGCTAGCTATCAAGGTAATCAAAGGCGAGAGGATATCCACGGATGAACTAGCCGAAGCACTCGAAACACCTTACGAAGAGGTTAAGGATGTTATGATTAAAGGAGATATAGGTATCATAGGGAAGATCATGACATACCAGCATACATTGTTAAGCAGGTTATACGATGTAAGCCTACCTCAGATAGATACTCTTGTAGAGAAACTCATATCGTTTGGAGCTTTAGGTGCAAAACTCTCAGGAGCTGGACTAGGAGGAGCAGTTATAGCTCTTTTCGAGAGAAAGGATGTAGCAGAGGAAGCTGTTAGAAAAATTGTTCAACTTGGTTACGGAGCTCGGGGATGGGTTGTGGAAGTTGATAGGGGGGTGATAACTCATTATAAAGCAGGGTGAAGTTCTTGAATAAGGATGCCAAGCTAGTTATGGAGTTGCGATGGGATCCAACTCTAGGAGAATGGGTAATGGTATCAAATATTCGCAGCTTCAGACCTTGGCAACCAACAAGTTTCTGCCCATTTTGTCCAGGAGCTCCTGAAACAGGCTATGGATGGAAAGCCCTTATTCTTGAGAATAGATACCCTATGCTAAGCTATAGCCCTCCTGAACCGCAGAAACATAGGTTCTACAAAACATCAAAATCATTAGGGAGATGTTTCGTAGTTGTAGAAACACCTCAACACGATCTTGAGGATATATGTGATCTACCTGTAGAAGATATAGCTTACGTCATAAACATGGTTAAAGAGAAACAAGAAGAAATATCGAAAGAAGATTACGCTGTATACTTCCTCTGGTTTAGGAACAAGGGTAAAGAAATCGGGGTCTCACTAACGCATCCCCATAGCCAAATATATGTTACACCTTTCATACCGACAAGAATTGAGAGAGAACTTAAGAATGCTGAAGAGTTCTGGAACGAGAATAAAGAGTGTCTCTTCTGTAAGATAATGGAGGTAGAGGTAGAAGATAGAGTGAGATTGTTATACGCAACAGAAAACTGGGTAAGTTTTCTACCTTTCTATGCCCATTGGCCATTCGAAATACATACATACCCTAAACGCCATGTTCAACTACTTACACAGTTAACAGAGATAGAAATACATGATTTAGCAAAGATGTTAAAAATAGTTCTATGTGGTCTTAAAATCTTGTTCTCCAAACCTTCACCATACATAATGGTGTTGCACCAAGCACCATTAAAAGGAGATTACAGGTATTACCATATGCATATAGAGATCTACGGTATACTTAGAGACGAGGGTAAGCTTAAGTATGCAGCAGGTGTGGAAACAGGTGGAGGGAACTTCACCTACGATGCAGTACCAGAAGAAAATGCGTCAAGACTTAGAGAAAAAATTCTGCAATGCTCATTACAACAGTGATTACTATAAACTGCTCTGTATAGCATGGAATACAAAACTTATGTAAGAAGATAGTCGATATCAGGAATACAGCTCGGAATACCTAATCAACCTTTCTTTCCTAAAATTTCTTTAACTGTTGATCTCACAGCTTGAGCTGATGTAAATGAAGGTCTCCACCCGAGTTTCTTAATCTTTGAAATATCTAACAACATCAGCTTAACATCTCCGGGCCATCCTCTACCATCAGGTGTAACTGGTTTAAATATGTATTGAACGTTTCTTAAACCCATTTCTTCTACAACGATGTCGGCTATATCCTTAACAGCGATCCAATCTTCATTACCAACGTTGTATACATGATATCCTTTAACTTCTTTCGCTAGCTTAAGAATAGCGAAAGATGCTTCAACTGCATCGCGAATATATAGATAGCTTTTTCTTTGAGTTCCATCACCCAAGATCTCAAGCTTCGATGAATCTTTCCTAAGCTTGTTTATAAAATCAATTATCACTCCGTGAGAAGATCTAGGCCCTATTATATTTGCATATCTTGCTATTGCTACACTAAATCCGTATAGTTTATGGTATGAATGATACAGAACTTCGCACGCGGCTTTAGATGCGCCGTATACTGATATAGGCTCTAATGGGTATGTCTCTGGTGTAGGTATAACTTTGGCATCACCATATACAGTAGAGCTAGAGGCGAAGAAGTGGATAGCGACATCGTTTAATCTTGAGGCTTCTAAAACATTGAATGTAGCTACAACGTTTTCATTGAAATGAATTCTAGGTTCAATAGCTGAAACTCTTACCTCTGGATTAGCAGCTAGATGAATAACAGCTTCAGCATCCCTAAATTTTGAAACCCATACCTGATCAAATTGTTTGAGATCTGCAACTACAAGTTCTACCTTCTTCGTCTCTACATGGTGCTTTATATTATTGATAGAACCACTACTAAGATTATCTATAACGATAACTTCATCTACAACATTATTCTCTACCAGGTAATCAATGAAGTGGCTACCTATAAAGCCTGCTCCACCTGTAACCACGACTTTCCCAAATTTAATCATACTAATTCACTCCACATCAGTAGATGTAAGGCTACCTTAATATGGTTTCAATAACTACCTTATTTATTGAAGAGATCTTGCACAATGCAGGTAATAACAATAGTATTTATATCCCTAGCGTATTTATTACTTTACTCTTGTGCTTAGGTGAAGTCGGTGTCTGTAACTCTAGACGAGATGTTTAACTATGTAAAGAGGTTGTGCGAAGCTATAGGTCCTTCAGGTCGAGAACACGATGTAAGGGGGATAGTAATCGACCTTGTTAAGGATTCTGCTGATAAAGTATGGGTAGATACTCTCGGAAATGTTATAGCTTTGAAACGTAGTAGAAGTGGATCCTCAAAACTTATGTTAGCTGCTCATATGGATGAGATAGGGTTGTTTGTAACACATATAGAAGATAACGGTTTCTTGAGAGTTCAACCTATTGGAGGTATCCATGAGAGATCTTTAGCATTTCAACGTGTATTGGTCAAGACTAGGGATGGTAGGGTATACAGGGGTGTAATAGGTCTTAGACCTCCTCATGTAGCTAAACCTGAGGAAGCTAGACAGGTACCCGAGATTAGGGAGCTATTTGTTGATGTAGGAGCTTCGTCTAAAGACGAGGTCAAAGGTATGGGTATAGATGTAGGAGATATTGTTGTATTCGATAGAGATGTTATCAGATTATCAACTTCAAGGATTACAGGGAAAGCTTTTGATGATCGTGTAGGACTTGCTGCAATGGTAAAAGCTTTTCAAATAGTGGAGAGTAGCGATGTTGATGTTTACCTGGTGGCTACGGTTCAGGAAGAGGTAGGGTTAAAAGGTGCTAGAACAGCTGCATTCGCTATAAACCCCGATATAGGGCTAGCAATAGATGTTACATTAGCAAACGATGTACCGGGAACTCCTCCACATGAATGGTGTGCATCTCTAGGTAAGGGACCAGCTATAAAGATTGCTGATGGTAGAAGTGCTTCAGGTATAATAGTACATAAAGAGATAGTAGATAAACTTATCGAGATTGCGAAAAGGCTTAATATACCGTATCAACTAGAAGTATTACCGGGAGGAACAACAGATGCATCTGTAATTCAGCTAAACAGAGAAGGAGTACCAACAGGCGTTGTATCAATTCCAACTCGGTACCTACATTCAGCAGTTGAAGTAGTAGATCTAAACGATATTGTAAACACGGTCAAGTTGATCAAAGGATTTGTAGAATCTATAACTACCGACTGGGTAAAGAGCCTAAGAGGTGTAGAGGTAAAGTAGGATAAGTCTTTATTTTTCAAATATATCCTATGGCTGATGTTGTACTTAATAGAGAGGATGTCCGAAATCCTTCCAGCGAACTTGGATCAACATATCGTTTTCAAGATCCTGGCGACATCTAAGAGACTAGGTGTAGACCCTGGAACTCTAGTTAATAGAATATTTAAAGATTGGGTAGAGGCGACAAACGGTTAACTACGCCAGTAAATGTCATTGTTATCGAATTCGAGAAAACATTGTACAGGTATTCAGCTAGTACAAAGAAGACAAAGTTAAGAATTGTTAAAGCGTTTCTAGAGTGGTGAGGATTCAACAAGGTAGAGCCTGGAGAAGATGTTATAGATAAATACATAGCCTCTATAACGGTGAACTATAGCTTATCATATATACCTCATGCTAAAGCTACATTAAAAGACTTCGCGAACTGGTATAGGTTAGCACGGATTAGGTAGTTTAAGATACACAGTTTCGTTTTGATTAAATTAAATTTCATCTATCTTCTACATCCCTATTTGGTTGAAATAGTTGTTAGCTACTTGAATTATTTTACTGATATTGTTTGTTATAACTCTAGGTCTTAATCCAAGTCTTTTCAAAATCTCTGGGTTTACATACCTTCTATCCGCGAGAATAACGAATGCATAATCATTCTCGTTTCTAATAGCTCTACCAATAGCTTGAAGAACTCTTACAGCAGCTATATCCCTATAGTAATCAACATAACTTCCACCACCTTTAACAATACTCTGTCTCAATTTCTCTACATAGTCATCAGGTTGCGGATAAGGTATACCGACAACAATAACTGATTCAACTAAACTTTTACCGTTCACAACAAATTCTATACCTTCAGCTAGTCTTCCACCTGCAACTATATTGAGAAGAACTTTAGGCTTATGAATGACAAAATTTAGGACATCTAATGGGGTATGCCCGCTCTCCACTATAGCGTTTTCTATGGCTAACTCTTCAGCTATAGTATTCATAACATCGTAGCTTGGGTAAACAACCAGAATGATACCTCTAGGTACAACTTCGTATACCCTCACTATCAATTCCTTATAGATGTTGAAAACAGCTTTATTCCTCGATCTATAGCTTGTTGTAGCTCCAGTAAAGATTACAGTAACGGAATTCTCTTTTAGATAGTTATGAGCACCGAAATCCTCTACGTCAACTTGAAGAACATGTTTATCTATCTTAATAGCATTCTTTAGGAATTCTGCTGATGGAGGTGTTGCGCTCATCAATATAGCGGCAGAGAATTTTTCAAATATTTTCTCTAGCGGGATGAAGTTTGTCAGTAGGACTGATAAAACTAGTTGATTGTAGAAGTCTTTAGATGTATATACATCGTAATTGGGGTTAACGAGCAGCGATAAGAATTTAGAAACTCTTGAGAGTGCTATATCTAGCTTAGCTATATTGTACTTATATTCAAAGTTCTTCATAGCCTTAACTATAGCTGTAAAAACTAAGTTGGAAACCTTATCTACAAACCCTGTATCCACACCCAACTTCTCCTTCCCTATATAGGTATACCCCTTCCCAGAAACGTTATTAATAGATATGTACAAGATGTTCTTCAATCTCTCGGCAACATCTTCAGCAGATAGATCTAAAGATTCATCAATAGCTTTCTTAAGATCTTTAATACTGATTGTCTCCCCCATGATACTCCCTATATTCAGTATATTGTGCGCCTCATCAATTACTAGCAATGTTTGTGACGCATCGTAGTCTCTAAACGTGGCTAACCATATAGATTCTTTGAAGATATAAGGATAGGTAAGGATCGCAACATCAACATCGTTAACAAATCGGATAAGAGTATAGTATGGGCAAACACCAATTCTATCAGCTAAGTTTTTCGCTATAGATAGATGATCTTCTGAATCTTTAACAATTTTAACTACATCGTAACTTGACACCGTGCTTACTCCTGAATAGAATCTACATTCACCTCTAAGCCTAAGTACAGCACAAATAGACCAAAAACCTTCAGACGAAATATTAGAATCCCTAGCTAATGGACACATCCTCTTTATGCTGTATACAACAACAAAATCTAGATCTAGCGATTTGCATTCCTTTATAACTGGGTCTAGTTCATTCCTTGTTCTCACAGTATACATAACGCGTTCGAAGACTCCTCTTCTCAACATCTTAGAGATGCTGTAGAGAACTGTAACAGTTTTACCAAAACCTGTTGGGGCTTTAACAATGGCTACACAATTACCTTTCACATTTTCAGATAGATATTTTGCTAACTCCAGTTGACCAATTCTAGGTTTTTCATAAGGGAAGTAGTCCTCGCTTGCGATAGTCTAGGCACCCCTAGTGTATAATACTTTCACCAAACTAGGTAAGATAAATATGTAGGTCTATTTAGACGTTCAGGGGGTAGGGGCTACATCATCCATCAGCAGAGGCCTAAAGCCTCATCATTATCTAGCTATCTATAGTTATCGTATACTTTAGCATCTTAAATACTCTAGATAGGAGATGCCGTAGTTCTCAAAATAGTTATTCTCCTAATGTTTCAACGCATATGCTTAAGCATTTATCCTCTAACTCGCTACATACTTTTTCACATTCATCGTCTACACAAACACTACAATCGATAACGTCATCGCATATCTCTATACACTTCTTTTCAATAGACATAGAGATACCCTTAGTAATCATCAGTATTCATATTAATAAGTTTTTAAGACTTTGCATCACCGGTTAGAATTCTGTATTCTTTACAGCATGAAGATGTTGCACGTTGGCTACGTTACCTTGGTCAACGCCGTATCTTAATTTTATGAGCTCTTTTTGGAGAATATACTCGCTATCGATAACCTTGAACCCTAGTTGTATAAGAGTTCTAAGTAATGCTGATTTTGATGAGTCTACAGGTATAGTTATAGCTGTTGTAGGTTGGGATACAACTCTTGTTTTTAATGCATATACAACTATTTTTAAGGATTCTGTAGGTCTATAGAATGAGAGAGCTAATCTTTCTACAAATACTTCGTTCTGTTCAAAGAATATCCTTGCAACACCTAGTAATCTTCTACCTTTATACACAGCTAGAGCTATGGCATCCTCTTTGCTTACTCTATAGATATACTCATCCACATCCCATGTAAAGTTACTCCACATCGTTGTATCCAAAAGTTTTGTTCTTGGGAAGGAATACCTCTTAATGTTATCGAGACGTATCGTGATGTTGTCAACCTTAAGAATGTCTGTTTCGATATCTCTAGATAGAGACCTTAATATAAGTACTACATTAGTAATTCTGTAGCCGTTCTTTATATATAGTCCTAGTGCTTTATTGTTATGGTTTTTAACACTTAGATATACTTTTTCAACACCTTCAGATGCCAATACTGTTTCAACATAATTTAGAAGTTCTTGACCTATACCTCTCCCTCTAAACCTCGGATCGACTGCAAACGCATCGATATAAGCCTTATCTCTCTTCTTGTACACTATGATAAACCCAGCTACTTCATCTTCAATAGAAGCAACGTAGATTCTTAATCTTCTACTCTTCTTCTTAACAATACTTTCAATCCAATCCCTGCTCTCGGGATCTAGATACTCTATACTACTGCTATAGATCTTGGCTATCGAATCTACATCTCTTAATCTTGCTCTCCTGAATAACAGCAAATCTTTATTATGATGCGAAGACTCGTCTTGAGATTCGGAACTATCCATAGATTCCACAACGATATGCAGTAAGTATCTTCATTTCGTGGTTTAAAAGTTTTCTTATGTTAAATCGAAGCTATCTCGAGGTATCTACAAGCTTCTTTGCTTTACCTATTTCATGTGCTGTTATAGGTATAGGTGTTTTTATTACAGGTTTAGCCCAGGATCCTTTTAATATCCATGCAATAGACATTATACCTCCCACTACGTTGCTTAAAGCAAATGCTATGTATATACCCAGAGTACCGAAACCTATTTGTAGAGCTAATAGATATCCAAGACCTATTCTAAAACCCCAGAGCCTAACAATATTTATTATCGTGGGTATCAATGTGTTACCAGAACCTCTACCAACAGACATGGCTGAGAACGTTAATGCAAAGAAGGCTAGGGTCCATATTGTATAAGTTATGAATTTGTCAAACTCTTCATATATTTTCACTAAATCGCTTTGGCTAACCCCTTGACCTGTTAAAAATATCATTGCGATAGGGTTCCTTGCGAAGTATATGAATATAGAGGATAAAGCAACTGTTGAAAATATGAATAAAGCAGTTCTTCTAGCTATAACCTTCGACCTATCTATATTACCCGCTCCAAGATTTTGACCAACCATTACAGCTATAGATTCGGTTAACCCCCAGAGAGTTGTATTAGCTAACTCGAATAACGTAAATCCTAGTGAAAATGCTGTAGAAACTAATACTCCGAACGTATTTACAAGTCTATTCTGTAGATTAAATGCAAAACCGTTAGATATACCCATAACTAGTAATGGAGTGGCTATCCTTAAGATCTTCGATAGGTAATCGCGATCAACGATATTTCCAAACCCTATCTTTACCCAATGGTATTTCGAAGATATTCTGAAAACCATTGTAGATATACTTACAAACTTACTCAATACTGTAGCTATAGCTGCACCTATAGCACCCATAGCTGGGAGCATACCAAGACCATTGATAAACAGTGGGTCCAGCACAACATTAGCTAAGCTCCCTGCTATCTGAGAAACAGCAACACTCCTAGTATCCCCCATTGATTGTAGAAGAGTTGCAAACGAAAGATTAACACTTTGAACAACAATATCGAATAACATTACGTTTGCGTAACCTATAACATCTGCGATAATCTCTGGAGGAGCTCGAACAAAATATGCAAAGATATACGGAGATAATGTGTATAGCATAACACCTGTAGTAACTCCTCCTAGTAGCGATAACAACAGCATTTTCTTAAACATATCAAGCCATTCTTTATACATTTCAGCACCAATGTATTGAGATAAAAGAGCTAAATTAGCTGAACAAATACTTGTAACTACTGTTGTGAATAGCATATAAGTTGGCATAACCTGTCTAGGCACAACCATAGCGTATTGTGAATACCTGCTAAGCCAAAACATATCGACAAGAAGATACAGATCCTGTACAACTCTAACAACAAGTATTGGAACTCCTAAACGAAGAAACGTAGATATTATCGGTCCATTTAGTATTTCTTCGCGATACTCTATACGAAACTTTCTACTCGTTTTATCTCACCGCAAATCTATAAGTACCTCATCATACGTTGTAGTATATGAATATAATGTTTAGAATATAAGTTTTCGTGAAGGTTCTCATGAGAAATACCTGGACATACTGTATAGTTAAAAATAAGACTAAGCTTGGCTTGAACTTAGTAAAACTAAAACTTAATACCTTCAATAACCAGTTAATATTTTGTGCACCAGGGGTTGACTATCTTAACTAGATGATGTAGATGAAGGGTTTCGACCCTATAGAGTTAACGTATACTGTGAGTAGATGGGTTAATAGAGATGTTGGTGGTGTAGAGGAGCGTAGGTATTATAGGTTTAGAGGAGGTAGATGGTATGGAGGTATAGCTACAGGAGATGTTGTAGGTTGTAATTTGAGATGTAAATTTTGTTGGAGTTGGCGCTACAGCCATTCGCTAGACAAAGGGAATTTTTATAATCCTCAGCAAGTATTTAAGAAACTTATCGAAATAGCTTCGAGTAAAGGTTATAGATATCTAAGATTAAGCGGTGGTGAACCAACTATATCGAGAAAACATTTGATAGAACTTTTAAAATTAGTTGAAGAAACAGACTATGTGTTTATACTTGAAACTAACGGTATTCTGATCGGATATGATGAGAATTTTGCTAAGGAGTTAGCAAACTTTAACAATTTAATTATTAGAGTGTCATTTAAAGGTACAACATCTGAAGAATTCCACATGCTGACTGGGGCAGATGAGAAATATTTTGAGTTGCAATTCAAAGCTTTGGTGAATCTAATCGAGAAAGGTATGAAACCTGGTCAAGATGTTTACCCAGCTGTTATGCTGAGCTTTTCATCAGATGAAAATTACAGGTTATTTAAGAAAAAGCTTGCATCAATACATCCAGCTCTTGCCGAATCTATAGATGAGGAGTACGTTATACTATACCCCCATGTTATTGAGATTCTAAACAGATTTAAATTGAAACCGAGAACAGCTGTGTATCCCAATAACATACCTGAGTTCATGATCTAGATATCGAGCTTAAAACAAGGTTGAAGCTATAGAAATTCTTAACCAAGGTTTTTAAAAAGCCAGGAAAGATCAGGTTTAGCAGGTCTCTCAATACCTTCTTCATATAGTGCTTGGGTTATTAACGGCAGAGCTATCGTTGCATCTACATAGACAACTCTCTTCTTAGCTTTATACGATACCTTACCCCAGCTAACAGCTTCCTCAAGTGTTGCACCAGATAATCCTCCCCACTGAGGTGCGTCTGTTGTTATTTGAACAGCATATTCGAGAGGTTTATACCCTTCTTCACCTTTTTCGAGAATATCTAGCAATGTTTGAGCTACTGTTACAAGGTTTACATAGTCTTTAGGGACACCTCCGCCGATGTATATAGCTGCTAATTTCTTAGATCTTCTACCTATCTCAACGATTTGATCGAAATCTTTAACCATGTCGAGGACTATTCTATGACCTTTCTCTCTTATAGCTATTACAGTTGCTATACCGTAACCACTATCTACTAAAGCTGGTGAGAATACGGGTACACCTGCTCTATATGCTGCTGAAACTATACAGTCTATACCTTTTGAATTAAGGTATCTACCGAAGAGGTAGAGGAATTCTGCTGTTGAGTATTGAGCTCCTTTTGGAAGTGTGTATATAAACTCTTTTATAAGGTTCTCCATTTTTCTATAAGCAAGCTCATCTGCAAATACATCGTAAAACCTATCTATCTTATACTTATACAGTTCATAATCATCGACATTTGGAGAACCTTTGTAATAGCTAAACCCCATAGCTTCATATATATCTTCAGATATGTTAGCACCTGTAGATACCAATACATCTACGTATCTCTTCTCTATAAACCATTTAATTATCTTCCACATACCAGCTGTACTCATAGATCCTGCTAAACCTAGGAATATAGTTACATCAGGATCTCTCAACATATCTGTGATGATCTTATAGACTTCGCCTAGAGCTCTTCCTTGGTATGCTGTATCAGCTAAATCTCTTAAGAAATCCTTAAAACTTCTACCCCTTACCTCAAACGTTTTCAGCTTTTCAACTAGATAAGGATTTGAACCCATTTAACCTCATCTATGTTAGATATATTCGCTAGGCTAACCTTACACCAAGGCTTAATAAATCTTTGCACTCTATAAACTTCTAATCGAGATCTACTCTATTACTATTCTACACCCATATTCTGTACAAACTTCTCGAGGAATTCTACCTTCGTAGATAATCTTCTTAAGCTTCTCCGTAATCTCTTTCCAGTTTTTACTAGCGAAATCTATGTATATACTCTCTTCCTCTTTTAAACCTTCCTCTTCTTCCACTTGCACCTTACTCATTCTATCTCTTACATTGAATACAAAATCTCTTAATGTTTCTAACGATAGTACCCCAACTTCGCGCTCTATATAGATAGGAATACCATTCTCAACAACAACTATCAGAACCTGTGGCGTTTCGAAAATTAAGTAGAATACAAAGCTATCTGATGCTGCTACATCGTTACACTCAAAGAAGAAATTGCTACATTGGATCATTACAAAGTTGTATATAGAACCTTGTTCATCTACAAATTTAAGCCAAGTATTATCGAAAGCTCTGCATCCGGAACACTTAAAATTTCTGAAGTAGAGCACATAAATACCGTCAGCATCAGGTACATAAGGTCCTTCTAGTGAAACTCTAATCCAATCACCTTCTCGATAGATATAGACTCCTTCTCTATCTGGTAACTTCATAATCTTACCCTTTGATATACTAACACATCTCAATCTCTTATAGATTGTTACGTATAAGGTTTTCTCCAATCCTATCCACAATTACTTTATCAACAATTCTGCGCCCCTGTTGCAGCTTTATATACTCATAAGTAATAACGTAAATTATGGGGACACAGATTGTTGTTAGAGCTCACTTTCAATGATATTGAGAGCTCTGTAGTTATTGAGGTTAAGAAGTATGAAGATGAGTTCTATAAGAAGATACCGTTTAAGTCTACTGCTAGTGTATGGAAACACGAGGTGTATTTCTCAACACCTATAAAAATAGATTGTAAACAATGTGAGAAGGTGTATAAGGTTTATCGTGGTGGTGTATATTACTGGCCTCCTGGTGATGCTCTTTGTCTATTCTATGGATTAACTCATGCATATACACCTGTTATCTACATAGGGGATATCGTGGATCCAGTTCAAATACTACACCATGTTAAGAATGGGTTTAAAGTTTCAGTCTCAGAGCATACATTAGACCTTAAGTTTAAAGATGTTGTAGATACGCTGAAATCGTTAGGCTATACAGTTGCAACACCTATTAGAAACAATGAGAAAGTTGTTACAGCTTACAAGTATCGCAATAGGAAAAGAATTTCTTTTCAAATATATGTAGAAGATTATGGTTTTCATATTGAGAGTGAAGGTGTTGTAAAGTTCAGAGAAGATGACCTGACTACGTATATGCGTTTACTTGAGTATAAAGACTCTATTACAGGGTATGCTAGACTAGATCTATCTGAGGAAGGGTTTGTAGTTATATCAGCAACAGTTGACAGTATTAGTGAATTGAGTAAAGCTGTGATAGATGTCGAGAAAAATTTGGAAAACATAGAGTTTTTATCGAGAGTATAACTGTATCGGCGATTAGATGTGGTAATATATGCGTATTCAACTATGCTATACCTATCATTACCACCTATAAAAGCGTTGAAGAGAATTATTGCGAAAGGTCTTCTAGCAGAACTTTCATACGATAACTTCGTTGTTTTCGGGGGGAAACTTATCGAAGATAAGTATCTAGCTGAGATACAGAACTCCTCGAATGATTTAAAAGGGTTAGTTCAAGCTCTTCACATGCCTTACGACGAGATGAATTCTCAAATAGCTCTCTCAATACCCGGCATGAAAAGATACATTAAATGGCTTAACTTAGCATATAGATTGGAAATAAAGACTGTTGTAGTCCATACTCTTAATGTAGATGCAGATATTCAAAATGCTTATGAATTAAACCTAGAGTTCATGAAGATTCTGCATAGAGAAGCGCTAGACAAAGGTATCAATATAGCTGTTGAAAATAGATTGGAGAAGAACTTATTCGGATCAAAACCTTCGGATCTAGTTAAACTTATTGAAGAACTAGGTGAAGGAATAGGTATATGTTTAGATCTAGGTCATGCTAATATAAATAAGAATACCGAGGAGTTCTTAGCTCTAAGCTCGTATATCATAGCGATACATGCACACGATAACGATGGTTCTAGAGATCTACATAAACCACCGTTTTCTGGAACAGTTAACTGGGATATGGTTGAGGAGTGGATTAGAAGAATGAAATTTAAAGGAGTAATAATATTCGAAGTTCTGTGTAGAGATAGTGCTACAATATGCGATAAAGTTGTTGAGCAAATAAGGTTAACACCTATAGCTAATCTATAAAACAAAAGCAGGTACCGAAACAAGTAAGGTTGAGGTAATGCATATCTGTATGAAGAGTACAGCTATAAAGACTTGGAAATACGAGGAAGAGTATCCTTGGCATATAGCGTTATATATTGAAATTCAGCTACTGAATGGCAAAGAGGTTACAGTATGTAGACATCCATCGTATATCATGGTCGAAGATATTTCAACTTTAATCGATACCGTGAAGGAGGTTGAAGGCGATGAATTACAGCACCTTATAAAGCTAACAAAAATTCTAAATAGTCTTGATCCAGAGTGGAGAAAAGATTACGAAATTATCGTGAGGAGGAACTTCATAGCAATATCTATATACCTATGATATGAAATGGGGAAGCATATTCTTTGAAATTCAAGGCTTAGACTGTTTCCTTTTTTACATTAATTATTATAATTTATTAAGCTTTACATAGTTAACTTTAGAGGAGAGGTGGTACTATGTGTAGGATAGTTCTTTACGCATCATCTGAAGGTAGAAGTAAGATAATGCAAGTATTTAGATGTTTCAAATTAGCATCTACATACGATTTTGTATTAGATACATTTAGAAGAGGTCGTAGATCTCATAACCATGGATGGGGATACGCATATTTATACAAATTCCGAAACGATATGGGATACATGGTGTATAAATCATCGTTACCAATATCATTTAATGAGATAAAGTTGGCTGTTCCTAGGTATTTCGAATGGATATTGATGGTTATGCACAGCAGGTTAACTCATGAAGAGCCTATAGATATAGTGAATACTCATCCACATAGTTTCTCCAAAGCTGGTAAGGTATCTATATGGTTTGTACACAATGGTTCAGTAGATAAGGAAAGACTTGCAAAGGATATAGGATTAGAAGGTGTGGTTAAGAATTATTCAGATTCCTATATTTTAACGCAATGGCTTGGAGAAAACATTAAGAGTTTAAGCAGTAAAGAGCTTATCGATCTAATTACTAAGGTTATAGATTTAGGTGTTGTTAAATCAGCTTTGAATATAGCCGCGATACTCATGGATGAGGTAGAGAAAAAGGTTTTGGGAATAGCTATGAACTACGTTGTTAAAGAATATACTAATCTATACGATTACTACGCTTTACACATAGTTGAAATAGGTGATAGAACAAAAATTATAGCATCATCAACAGTTGCTTATTACCTCAACAGCATCTATGGATACAGAACAAAAGTTCTAGAGAATGGCACAGTAGTTATCCTTCACCCAGTTAAAGAAGCTATACAAATTGAGATATTGAACGTAGCAAAGTAGTATCTAAAAGATATAAAGTAATCATTTTTGTTCAATTCTTAGAACATCTAAACTTCATAAACTCTGAACCAACAGATTAATGGTGCTAGATGATGAATTTTTCGGGGAATATGAATTAGATGAATTAGCGGTTACCCACTGATAAATTTGTTAAAAAGTTTTCGAATTAGTAGCTATATCTAGATCTCATCTTAACAATTTATGTGTAGAATAAGTTTTCGTGATACTATGCTTAAGATTGATAGCTACGATTTCGGGGAAATAGTTATCAATGGTGAGTATATTGACAGCGATGTAGTGATATTAAGGGATAAGGTTTTGAAGAATTGGAGAAGATTGGAAGGGCATAGACTTCAGTTACAGGATGTTAGAGATTATCTACTAGAAGATGTAGATTATGTTGTTATAGGCACAGGTTACTATGGTATGTTGAAAGTAGATCCGGATGTTGTTTACGAATTCAAGAAGAAGGGTAAGGAGGTAGTAATTCTAAAGACTAGTAATGCTGTAGAGATTTATAATGAGCTTGTAGAGAAGGGATTGAAAGTTATAGCGTTCCTACATTTAACTTGCTGAACCATTTTTATACCCTATATACTGTATAGGGTTCGGTATGTATATATGTAGAAGGTGTGGGAGAGTATTTAAGAGTAGAAAAGCGTACATAATGCACATACTACTCGGTATAGAGGGTGGGTACGTGGTTAAAGGAGGTAGGAAAAGTCGTAGAAAGTAGTTCAGCGATCGAGGACTACATCATTTCTCAGTTAAACCCCGCAATCATCATTTCGTATTTCTACTCTAAACCGAAAACTATGTAGAGTTCTATCTATGAAAATTTATTAACTTTGTGCTACTTCTCTTCTTCTCTAGGTACATAAGTAAACGTGATTGTCCTTATTTAGAGGCGACGACCTGTTGAATGATAGAGAGAAAGGTTTATCAAAATCGTTTAGTACTGGATTTAGAGATGTATTTAGGCTAGCTCGTATTCTTGTAGAAGAGTGGCATCTGTTCTTAGTTTCGTTTATCTTATTGTCTACAGCTTCTTTTCTAAGTACTATGATACCTAGAGTTACAGGAGAAGCAATTGATTATGGGTTAAGCGTTAAACGATTCGATGTAGTTATCAATAAAGCTATTACTATAATGGTTCTCGCTAGTGTATCTGCTATTCTAAGGTTTGGAGCTTCGTATACGGGTGCCGCTATGGCTCAAAAGGTTGTTCATAAGCTTAGATCTAGAGCTTTCGAAGTTCTTGTTTATCAACCTATGAAATATTTTGATAACACTTTTGTAGGCCACGTTATAACGAGGATTGTTAATGATACCGATAGGATAGCAGGATTTTTATCGTTTGGTCTTAGGATGTTTTTCAATGCACTACTTCTTATGGCTATGTCTCTATACTTCATGTTATCTATGAACTTGGTTTTAACCGTAGTATGCTTAATCGCCATCATAATCGTTATACTGACGAATACCCTCAGTGCTATGAGACTTAGACCAGCTGTTGATTTAACAAGACAACAGATAGGGGTTATGGCATCTATAGCAACAAATGATATAGCTGGTATAAAGACTGTTAAAGGATTGAATTTAGAGAAGATAGAAATAGAAAGATTCGATAAAGAGAATAGGAAGTTCCTCGATATAAGCATAGGAATAGCAAAGTTTCGAGCGATATTTACAAACATAAATTTCTTAGTCTTTGGCTTAACATCTTTTGCTATAATTCTATATGGAGGCTATAGCGTTATAAAGGGGGTTATGAGCATAGGGATGATAGTGGCTTTCCTAGGGTATATGACTATGATTATGTGGCCAGCTTCTATGCTAGGATTTGTTCTATTTGATATACAGCTTGTATCGGTATCTGCTAAAAGAGTTCTAGAAATGCTTGGATCTAGTTTAGATAAAGATGATGATAATTCTCTAGAGTTGAATGATATCAAGGGAGAGATAGTATTCGATAATGTTACCTTTGGATACACAGAAAAAACAACAGTACTAAACAATGTGAGTTTTAGTATAAAACCAGGGGAAATAGTTGTAATAGTTGGACCTCCGGGATCAGGGAAATCAACACTACTCAAACTTATACTAGGCTTCTACAAGCCGAGTAGTGGAAGGATTTTAATTGATGGGGTAGATATTGCTAGAGTTAAGAAGTCTAGCTTAAGGAGAATTATAGGGTACATACCTCAGATTCCATACATATTTAGTGGAACTATAGCTGAGAACATAGCATTTGGGAATCCTGGAGCATCAATAGAAGATATCATTAAGGCTGCTAGAATAGCTAAGATAGATGGTTTCATAGAGACGTTACCGGGTAAGTATAATACTGTCATTGGTGAAAGAGGTTTAAATCTATCAGGTGGGCAAAGGCAGAGGATAGCTATAGCGAGAGCCTTGGTGCATAACCCTAAGATACTTCTGCTAGACGATCCAACATCTAATTTAGATGCTGAGACAGAGAAAGAGCTTATCAAAGATATTAAAGATATAGCTAGAGGTAGAACAGTTCTGATTGTTACTCAAAGACCTATTCTAGCAGAAATAGCTGATAGAGTTTTAGTCTTAGAATCTGGGCGCATAGTTGAAGAAGGGTCTATGCGAGAACTTCTAAATAGGAAGGGGATTTTCTACAAAATGTATATTTCGATGGTTGGATCAGAGAGCGGTTTCAATGCTTGAAAAAACTTCGGATAAATCAACGATTGTACGCTTTATTAAAGAGGTTCTCGAACATAGGAAATATGTTGCTATAGCTATAATAACAATTGTTTTAAGCACTATAGTATCTCTATACCCACCTTATGTACTAGGTTTAGTGGTAGATGTTATCAATCGTTATCTTCAAACACATTCACAAGATCTTCTAAACAGGTTCAGCTTTCTGTCGATAGTATATCTATCCCTTATACTAATACAGTGGTTTTTACAGATAGTGAGAGGCTATGTAATAGAGTTGATAGGGCAGAAAATGGTCTACACCTTAAGGTCGCGGATGTTCTCAAAACTCTTAACAGTGAAGATGAACTTCTACAAAGATAAGTTTGCAGGAGATCTAGTTTCTAGAATTGTAAACGATACAACAACTATTGTGGATGTTTTTGTAAACGGGTTACTGAATGTTGTAGGTGATATAATTTCGCTTATAGGGGTATTCATAATGATGGTAATCCTCAGCCCTACTCTAACTCTTGCATCAATAGTTTCAATCCCACCCCTAGTAGTATTAACAAAATATGTAGGATCTAGGATGCGTAAAGCTCATAGGGAAGTTAGGAAAGAAATAGGAGGTCTTACAACTATTGTTGAAGAAGTTTACTCAGGGATAGATGTTGTAAAATCATTCAATCGAGAGAAAAATGTTGTAGAACGCTTTATAGATGTATCGCTTAACGTTATGAAGAAAGCACTTCGAGCAGCCTTTTTATCAGGATTTTACTGGTCTTCAACAGGGTTTATATCAACATTATCAAGTATTGCAACTCTTATTGTAGGAGGATACCTAGTTCAAAAAGATGTTGTTAGTTTAGGTATTGTAATAGCTTTTACACAATACGTAGGTAGGTTCACAGGCCCGATAAATAATATAGCTGGTATGTATGAAAGACTTCAGCAAGCCTTAGCTTCTATGGATAGAGTGTATGAGGTTCTCGACTATCTGGAGGTAGAGGAGGATAAGGGTATAGAGGTTGAGAGGTTTAGAGGAGAAATAGTGTTCGATAATGTATGGTTTGAATACGAGAAAAATTTATCCGTGCTAAAAAACGTTAATTTCTATATAAAATCAGGAGAATTAGTAGCTTTGGTTGGACCTACAGGAGCAGGTAAAACAACTATAGCAAACCTCTTGCTGAAATTTTACGAACCTACAGCAGGTAGAATTCTTATTGATGGGATAGATATTAGAGATATAAAGAGGAGTTGTTTAAGGAAGAGGATAAGCTGTGTACCTCAAGAAGTATACCTATTCCCAGGCACAGTAATAGATAATATAAGGGTAGGGAAACCTGATGCTACAGATGATGAAGTTATAGAGGTTTGCAAAAAACTAGGGATACACGAATTTATAGAGAAGCTACCTAACGGTTACTACACAGATGTAGGAGAAGCAGGTAAAAGATTATCAGTTGGAGAAAGACAGTTAATAGCAATAGCAAGAGCAATGCTTAGAGATCCAGACATAGTTATACTAGACGAAGCGACATCGAGTATAGACCCCTATACAGAGGAACTACTTAGAAATGCTATAAAGAAGCTTATGGTCGGAAGAACAGGTATAATCATAGCTCACAGACTTTCAACAGCACGTTCATGTGATAGAATCATAGTTATAAGCGAGGGTACTATAAATGAGGTAGGATCGTTTGAAGAGTTAATTAATAAGAAAGGCATGTTCTACAGATTATATCAAACACAGATAGGTAGATTCACCGAACTAGAGTACGAACACCAACCATATATATAATCATTACAACTAAATATTACCAGCTTAATACTTGAATTAAAATAAACAGCAAATCAATCCAGGCCTAACATAGATAGTCGTCGCAAACATGGAGAAGCGGTGTATCTAAACTCCATTACTTTCAGATAGTGTAGAGAACCTTAACACCTCTACAAACCCTTAATACATCAACACCACTAGATCTACGAAACACAAGCTCTAATTTAAAAGCATCTCACCCCTCTATTAAAACCGTTACAAATATGTACACAGAGGATTGGAGTGCTCTACAGAACCTATATCAAATACATCACAGCTATAAACTTCACCATCTGAACATACAAATACGCTATTGAAATCCTATGAATACTGTTTAGCAACAATTTTTGATACTGTATAGAATTCGCTAACTTCGCAAGGAATGTTAAACATAGCTGTAATCTCTTTAGCTCTACTTTTCAAATCAAGAATTTTTGGAAGATATATGTAGAATTGAACCAAAACAAACTTTGCTTTCGTACCTATATACACGATTCCAAGGAAAGTCTTCTAGAGCCTGCTAAAAACTTAAACCTTTACACTTATAGATTATCCATAGCACAAATGATGTACTCGAAGTGGTCTGATCCATGATGATGGAGGTTTCGACTGAACAAATGAAACGCCAAAAATGGAGAACATAATCATCATTGAGGTTTGATATGCATAAGAAGAATTTGAAACATCTCTGTATATGGATCATTTCAAGCACCTCCTATACCCATACCGTAATATTCAAATGGTATATTCTTAGGACTCGATCAGAGGTTATCTAGAGGATTACTTTTCATTTCATTATATCAACATCTCAGAATAGTATTTCATTACCCTAGTTATACATGAGCACTTCTAAGTCCTTTGCCAGATGAGGGATAGGTAATAACAAAATGGGTAAAACTAGGTGGGGGTTTTGATCAATTGAATGCCTCGGTAGTAACAGATGCGTTCTCAAATCGATATAGAAAGTTTGTGAATAACTCACGAATTCTCACCCTTCAGGGTGGAGGTCAGATGAGGAAGATGAGGATGAGACACGCTGTTCAGAATCCGCATCTTCATAGTAGTATTTCGAGTATACAGGGTTGATACTGGAATTGATATTAAGGAATGTTAAGAATACCTAAGAAAAATCCATACCTATACACAGCCAGGTATACATAGTTACAGCAATATTGAGAACTATAGATAGACATGCAATAATAATATTGAGCACTATCTATGCAAACACAACTATAACCCAAACAGTCATCAATACACTTATATACACAATTCAACCATCTACAGTTACGACGACTATACCGATAACGATTACTGCTACATCTACTGTTACTACTCCCTACTACTACATCCCCTACAACTGTTATTAAAACAACTACATATCTATATCTATACACAACAGCTATACTGATAACAATTACAACTACATATAGAACAATATACACAACAGAGGTATCAATAACAACAATTACAACAGCAACAATACCACAATACATAACATTAATATCTATAAAGAGAGAATAACAGATTAAACATACACAACAATAATAACATTGATAACAGTAGCAATAGCAGTAATAATAACGCTAACACTAAAAGAAAATAAAAATAAGAATAGATCTTTCTTAGAGTTAGAAAGAAGTTGATTTCTATGAATATAGATTAATACTAATTTTGTTAAAGATTTTACTAGCTAGGGATTTATAAGAAATATCGTTAAAGCTTCTACAAATGCAGCAATAAATAATACAAAGTAAGATAACCCTGACATAGCTAGATAACTCAAAGTATTTCTCCTAGTTACTCTAGTTCTTACTAACGAAATTGAGAAGACTATAGATTCTGTCACAGTTATAGCATATGCTAAGAACTCTATATATGTATGTGGTGTCGCTAGCAATGTTAATAAAATACCTAGTTTTGGAGGACTATACTTACCTCCTATAAGGATATGATCAATGTAAAATCTTAGAACAGCACCTGTAAAAGTTACAACATATGCATAGATTATGAGACCTAAGAACGGTAACATAAATAAAAGATTAGCTATAGCATTATTAATAAATATAGCTATAGCTAATCTTAACAAATGATCGAACGAGAAACTCTTAGATATCTCGCTAGCTTCTCTAGCTATACCAGATAAACGTTCAAAACCTAATCTAAGTATATTCTCAGGAAAAATAGTATAGGCATAGATATAGCCTAGAATCATTCCGACAATAGATAGAAATATCAAGATCAACCAAATAAGAACTCTCCTACGTAAATTCAAAACAGGATCACCGCTTTCTAACATAGTAATACAAGTTTTATAGTTTTAACAATTTAGGGTTTAGATGAAGTATTTCAGATTCGAGTGTTCATCATTATTCAGCGCTGTTAACCATCATCACCTTAAATTTTAAACAGTTATCCAGTGATATAAATTTTTTGATACAGATGAAGATAGGGTAAAACCTACTCCTCCTTCTCTCCGTGGTATATAGCAATGAGTTTCTCTCCAGTTTTCTGATCAACACCTATACATTCAAGAATTCTTTTAACTGCTGCAACTGTTTGACTTTGTATACATAGAGCCCATACAGCGTTCATAAAAGCAGAGTGACCTGTTGAAATAGCTGTTAAAATACCTGCAACAGTACCTACATCAACTCTATCATCTCTAGAGAAGTTGTACACTATATAGGATGCTAATCCGATTGAGGAGAACATAGTTATTAGGCTTGTACCCCAGTAAACTCTATCGTACCACATAACCTTCACTATACTCTCCTTCCATAGATTCAAGGTCTTAGCCATACTATAGCCGTTCTCAGCACCGTAAACAGCATCTCTAATATGTACTATGCTTTTCGAATACGCTTGTCTCTCCTTAAATCGAGCTTTTTCAGCTCTTCTACTATAATACTCAGCTATAAAGATGTAGGGTATCAATGTAGGTGCTGTACATAGACCTACAACTGTATCGAAAGAGAGAAGTGTTGCTATAGCTGTTACAGCTGTAAAAATGTTGGGTATAAACGTTGTTAAAACTGCGTTTAAATTCCATACTACGAAATCTACATCACTGCTGATCCTACCTACAAGATCTTCGAGACTCAGCTTCTTTTCTGAAGACATAACTCTATCCAAGTTGTTCAGTAGTAAAAGCTTGATTTTAACAATACCTTCAGCTAATTTAACGAAATACCTTTGCAAAATAAATTCTGTAGCTATATGTACAACACCTGAGGCAAAATATATAATTGCACCATAGATAAGCATCTGAAGATCTTGCGAAGCTATAGCATTAACAACTCTACGAGTATTCACAGGCATTACATTTCCACCTATATATGCTCTAACCAAGAATACAGAGATCATTAACAACAAAGCTTCTCTAAACCGCGATACATATCTAACCAATAATCTATTAATAGCTATAACCATCGTGATCAAATTGTCGAGTATATTAAGTCTTAATTTCACACCACCTCTAATACTATCAGTGATGTTTACACCGAGCCTGATTTTCATTGTGTAGCTATCACCTTAATCCTAGATATGTCATTACTTTAAGAATATGATTATAAAGATTTCGCTATTAAACCAAAATAAACCTCTTGTAGGTAGACACTCATCGCGAAAAGTTTCGGTACAATTACATTATAAGTTTTCTAGCTATTCACTATAATACAGTATTCTCGAAGTGTAATATATTTGGAGATGATGAGCGATAGTCATGCTGATAGATGACGAGGTGGCCCCCTCACCTGATACAGAAACTTCTTAGCTATTTTTCAAGGAATTCATACATAGCTATTGGTAAGGAAGAGTTAAAAGCCTAAAAATACCTATCTAGCGATTCTATGGAATACTCAGTTAAAGAGTTTTGAAGGTGTTGAAGTTATGAAGATGTTGACGATCGTGAAAATAGCTGTGATCGCAGGTCTCTACGCTGCATTAGTGCTACTTTTAGCTCCCATAAGTTTCTTAGAATTCCAAATTAGAGCAGCAGATGCACTTCTATTGCTACCGTTTCTAGATTTCTTTGGTTTACCAAGTGTAGTAGGATTAACTCTTGGTTGTGCTATAGGGAACATAATGTCGCCTTTCGGTGTAATAGATATTGTCTTCGGTAGTTTAGCCAACTTCTTAGCAGGATTAGTGGCATGGCTCATCGGTAGAAGAAGTAAGAGTATTGTATTGCTTATAACTGCTGCAATCATTGAAACAGCTGTGGTATCTCTTATCGTCGGTTATTTTGTTCTACATAAAGTTGGAGGTTTAGAGCTTATTATAGCTATTCTAGGTGTGCTCGTGGGGAGTGTTGTAAGCATATGTATTTTAGGTGTTTTACTAGTGATATTCTTAATGAAAGGGCTGAAGATATATTGATAGTAGTTGAAGATATTAGCGTTATATACGCGGGTAACGAGGTTTTGAAGAACATAAGCTTAACTATTAACAGAGGTTTACATCTATTGATAGGTAAGAATGGTTCAGGGAAATCAACTTTATTAAAAACTATTGCAGGTATTGTTAAACCTTCTAGAGGTAGAGTAACGGTATTCGGTAAAGATATACATAAGCTTTCTAGAAGAGAAGCTGTTAAACTTGTAGGCTATGTGTGGCAGAATCCGTATGCAGGTTTTCTAGAGGTTTCAGTTAGAGATGAGTTAGAGTTTTCTGAAAGAATAGCTGGTTTTAGTTTGAATTGGGAAATAGTCGATATCCTAATACCTAAGAACTTGCTCAGTAGAAATCCGTTCACATTAAGTGGTGGAGAAGCTAAGAGAGTTTCTATAGCTAGTATACTAGCGCTAGATCAGCCAGTATGGCTTCTAGATGAACCTTTCGATTATCTAGATAACGAAGGTGTTGAAGCTGTTTTAAAAGTTATTGAATATGGTCTTGGAAAGGGGAAGATAATTGTTGTAGCATCAGCTAATACTGCTTACCTCCATATGTTTAAAGTGAATACTGTTTTCCTTCTCCATAACGGGGAGAAGGTGTTCGAGGGGAAGATAGAGGATCTAAGTAGCGATCTGCTTAAGAAATTCGGTATACCTTCTAAGGCGATGATCTGTGGCTAAGCTATTCGAAGATATAGTAACTATTCAAAACAAAAACAGTTTTCTACATAGATACGAAGCTATATACCTAAAGCTAGTCTTACTCATAACGACGATATGCTCTAGATTCATAAACATATACTCGATTATCCTGATGCTCTTTATAAATACTTTACTGCTTATATACATAAACGCTAAAAGGATTGTATTATCTATGTTTTCTATATGGGTTGTACTGAGCTTCATCATAATGACTGTAGACTTCTTCACATCAACACTAACATTAGATGTATTTATAAATCTTGTATACGGGTTTACAACATTTACATCTCTAACTCTTTTCTACCTTTCAACATCTCCAAGATATTTAAGAATGTTTATAGGGTTCAACGTTATATCGTTAACTTACCACTTCCTTGGGTATTCGATAAAATTAATTCTGGATCTAATCGATGTACTGAAGGCTAGAGGGTGGGAGTTATCGCCTAGGATATCTAGCCAAAAATATTTGTTAAGAGCTTTCGCTGTTCTATTAA
>Ga0326760_1000100_pt1 | contig 48846 bp, 36 predicted proteins | sample GCREP_S_FD_207668 | JGI IMG/M metagenome (GOLD analysis project Ga0326760, IMG submission 207668) | Hot spring sediment microbial communities from Geyser Creek Basin, Yellowstone National Park, WY, United States - GCR.EP_S | ecosystem: Environmental > Aquatic > Thermal springs > Near-boiling... | reverse complement strand
GTCACACGCCTACCTTCACGCCAGCCAAAATCTCGGCAGCGATTTCCGCTGCCCGCTTGCCAGAGAGAAGCATCGCCCCGAATGTCGGACCCATACGAGGCAGACCATAAGTTTCAGCGACAGCCATGCCAGCGACGATGAGACCGGGAAAGACTTCTCCAGTGTGCTCAACAACGGCATCTTCGCTCCGCTCAACCCACATGGCACCCATGCCAGGTATCTTGATGAGACCGCGCTTCTCCAATGCCTTGACGACGGATGCCTCGTGACCGGTAGCGTCAATAACTAACTTTGCCTGGATGCCGATAGGGTCAAGGCAAGTGATTTCTCTGGGCAGTTTGGTGATAGGCGTCCAGTTGATGACGACGCCAGCGACACGACCGTTGTGCAGGATGACATCTTCCACGAAGGTCATGTTGGCGAACTTAACGCCAGCGTCGCAGGCTGCGGCGATGAGTTTGGAGCAGGCGTGAGGTGCATCGGCGACATAAAGACCTTCAGTTGCCTGTTCGTATGGGACACCAAGTTCGTCAAGTATCTCCTGTGACGGTTCTCGGAAGGTGGCTTTGTTCATCAAGTAGCCACCAATCCAGAAACCGCCGCCGAGATAGTTCATCCGCTCAACGATGAGGGTCTTAAAGCCTTGTCTCGCTAATTCACGACCCGCCATCAAACCAGCGGGACCGCCTCCGACGATAATGACATCGCTTTCGGCATACTCTTCCAGTTGCCTCATAAATCCGCGCACTATCGCGCGGGTCACATCTTTCTCGTCAACGGGCTTGAACAGCGACATGGGCATCGACCTCCTTGTCGATTTTGGCAAGTTTTATTATGGCACATCCAACCTTCGTTGGGGCATTTAGCCTTATTCAATCGCGCGCTTCCTCTTGAACGGCAGCAGGTTGCTGATAAGCCTGAAGCCTTTTGAGGAGCCCCAAAGATTCAGCCCTGTGCTCCATCGCCCTTTCAACTTTTAACGCCAACAAATCGTAAACATCGACGCCGGGGATGTTTTTCTCCAAGTAATCGTAGGCGCCCCTTTTAAGGCACTCGACGGCGTTGGCGACGCTACCGTAAGCGGTTAAGATGATGACCTCTGTCAAGACATCCCGCAGCAACGCTGCTTTCAAAACCTCCAACCCGCTGTTTTCCGACTCCATCACCATGTCTGTGATGACGACATCGTAGGGTGGGTCAGCGGTCCGGATTTTCTCGATTGCTTCGGCTTCACTGGCGGCAGTGTCCACCTGATGCCCGTCTCTTTCCAACCGGAGTTTGATCGCTTCCCTTGCCAGTTCTTCATCGTCCACGACCAAAATTCGCCCCATTCAACTTTCCCCTCCTTGTGCAGGTTCAATGGCGGGGAGCGTGATGATGAACATTGCGCCCTCGCCCTCACGCCCCCGTTCCTCAATCGTCCCACCGTGAGCCTCAACAATTCCTTTGACAATTGCCAAACCAAGTCCCATGCCTTTGGCTCGGGTTGTGAAGAAGGGCTGGAAGATTTGCTCCTTCAGTTTGTCTGGGACGCCGGGACCCGTATCGCGGATGATAAGCCTTGCGTGTTTCTGTCCGACCCAAGTGCTTTTGGTCAGCCTCACAAAGATTTTGTCGCCTTCCTTGAGAAAGTGGACGGAGTTCTCAATCAGTTCGCTGATGGCATTTTTCAACTTCTCGGGGTCTCCCTTCACCCAGATGGGCTGTTCGTCCAGTTGCAACTCGAAAGAGATGTGGGGGAACTCCTGCGAATATTCCCGCACCAGTTCTTCCACCATTTCGGACAAACAGACGGGTTGCAAGTTCAACTGAGTTGCCTTGACAAAGTCCCTCAAATCCTGAAGCAGCGTCTCCACTTCGTAAAGTGCTCTCTCCACGCTGGTGAGCAACCGTTGAGCGCTTTCCGGCAGGGGGAGGTTGCTGAGTTGCAGGCTGAGTTCTTTCAACGCTCCCTTCATGGCGAAAACTTTGTTGCCGATCATGTGGGCTGTTCTGGCTGCCAGTTCGCCGATAGTTGCTATGTGCTGCATGGTGAACAATCGTCGTTGCAACTCTTCCCTTTCAAGGGCTGCTCCAAGTTGACTTGCCAAGGTAAACAGCAACTCTTCGTCTTCTTCGGAGAAGAGGTAGTGGGGAGCGGATGGATTAGCCTTCTTCCTTAACACCCTCAGGACACCGACGACCTCCCTTCGCCCCCGGACAGGAACAGCCATGAAAGCGCTTATTTCTTCGGGTTTGAGTTCCAAGTAAAGCCCTTTCCACCTTGGGTCCCCCACGACACCGTTTAGCCGTGCAGGCTTGTTGTGCAATGCGACCCAGCCTGTCAAGCCCTCCCCGAGCCGATAAGTTGCCTTGCCAACCAACGACCTGAGCAAGCCACGCGATGCCCTCAAAACCAACCTGTTGATGGATTTGTCAAGTAGGAAAAGAGAACAGTCGTCGGCATCTAACAATTTCGCTGCTATTTCTGTGACCCGCTCCAAAAGCGCGTCAATGTCCGGGGTGGCAGCCAATTCTTTCCCGAGTTCTATCAGCGCTTTCTCTCGAGTCTGGTGGGCGGCGAGGGAGAGGGCAAAGGCAGCAATGGATGCTAATGAGGAAAGAACCCTTGCTTCGTTCTCTCCAAAGGCGTTCACCCTTTCGCTCTCGACATTTAGCACCCCAAGCACTCTGCCGCCTCTACCGATCAAAGGCACGGCAAGTTCGCTTCGGGTGTCGGGGAAAATGGGGTAATAGTGGGGGTCATTCGTGACATCAGGGCAAATGTAAGGCAAACCCGTGTAGGCAACATAACTCGAGATGCTGTTACCCGGTTCATCGGTGATTTTGAAACGCAACTCCTGCTTTTCTTCCGACCAACCGAGACCAGCCACAAATTTCGTCACGAGTTCCCCTGTCCTATAATCAACCAGCGAGATGGTCCCTCGAGTTGCGCCAACTGCTTCCAAACTTTCCTCCAAAATCGCCCTCAGAAGGGTCTCTGGTTCGCTGATGGCGCTCCAGAGCCGATACAAATGGCTTTCGTGCGTTATTCTTTCTTCGGTCCTTTGTTGGGTTGCCACAGTCTTCGCCCTCCTTGCCGACACGCTGTCATAATTTTGCTGCATGGTGGCGTCCAAACGAAACAGCAAACCCGAACCGACTTGGGCGCCGGGTGAGGAAAATGATGGAAACTCAAGCCACCATTTCTTTAGAACGGTTGCCGGAAGCGTTGGTGAGTATGATTCGTGTTGCCGCAGGAGTCGCTCAAGCACACCGTTGCCCCCTTTACCTCGTTGGGGGCTTTGTCCGTGATTTCTTGCTGGGTCGGGAAAGTCTTGATTTGGATTTCGCGGTTGGAGCGGAGCCTTTATCCTTTGCCTCCGAAGTTGCGGAAAAGTTCGGGGCTCGGTTCGTTCCCCTTCACATTGACCCGCCCACCGGTCGCATCGTGCGTTGGGATGATGAATACCCAGATGCAACTGCGGATTTCACTGAACTCAGGGGAGACTTAAAAGAGGACGCTTCGCACCGAGATTTCACATGCAACGCCTTGTTCGTTGACGCAATTGAGTTGGCTCAAAAAGGAACAGCCCCTGTGCTTGACCCTATAGGCGGAATGCAACACATTGAAGCGCGTTTACTCGTTCTGCCCAGTAAGCGAGTCTTGCAGGAAGACCCAGTGAGGATTTTGAGGGCGTTTCGGTTTGCAGCGACTTTAGGGTTTCAAATCCCACCAGAGACGAAAACGGCTTTGACCTTAAGTGCGCCTTTGCTTTTGAACGCTGCGCCTGAGAGGGTGACAATGGAATTTGCATGGACACTCCAAACCCCATCAGCCCACGAGCAATTGCTTCTCATGGACGAGACGGGAGTTTTGACCATGTTGCTCCCCGAATTGCCCAAACTCAAAGAAATTCCCGCCGCAGGTTATCACCACCTTGACGGTTTCAATCACACCGTAGAGGTGGTGAGGATGGCTGAAAAAGCGATGAGGTGTGAAACTGAGGACGAAGGGCTCAACAACTTGCTGGCAAAGGTCAAAGAGGTCTTCAATCTCAGGTTCGGTTACAAGCGCTACGGCAGTTGGGTTTTGAAATTTGCCGCCTTGCTTCATGACATCGCAAAGCCACAGACTATGACCGTTGACGAGGAAGGCGATTTGCATTTTTACGGGCACGAAAAAGTCGGCGCCGAGATGGCTGAGCAAATTTGCGAACGCTTCAAAACTTCACGGCGGGAGAGAGAGACTATTGTCGCTCTCGTTCGCAGCCACATGAGACCTGTCGGTCTTGCCGGTGCACGACACTTAACTGACAGAGCCCTGAGAAGGTTCTGGAGGGATTTGGGCGAAACAGTTGGGATTTATTGCGTGGCACTCTCGGCAGCGGATTTGATGGCTACTCGCGGTCCTGAAATGACACAGGAGCAAAGGGAGCGACACTATTTTGTCTTGCGGAAGTTGATGGAGACTTACTTTGCCCTTCAAGAAGCGAAAGAGCGTGTTAGGCTCGTCACTGGCGATGAAATTATGGAGCGTTACCAAATTCCCCCGTCACCCTTGGTCGGCAAGGCACTTCGGTTCGTCGAAGATGCCTTTTTGGAAGGGCGCATCAAGACAAAAGACGAAGCATGGGCGCTTTTGGACGAGGCGATGAAGGAGTGGCTAAAATTGGTGCAGGGTGCGGAACGCTGAGTGACGGAGGAAAAACCAAGATGCCGACGAAGAAAAATTCTCTCGCCCCAAAGGAGCGTGAACGAGAATGAGCAAAAGTGTTTTGACCCTTTATCCAGAAACCGAGACGCAGGAAGTTTTGCTTGCCGATCGCCCCATCACTTTTGAGGAGTTCCTGCAACTTTTCGGTGAGGACGATTTGGTTGAACTCGTCAATGGCAGGGTGGTGTCAAAAATGGCTGCTAAAACGCCTCACGAGGATTTGTTTGGTTGGCTCTATTTTGTGCTGCGAGGATATGTTGCTGCTCGTGACCTCGGAATTGTTCTCGGCTCACGGACGCCTGTTCGGATAGACGGATACAACGGCAGGTTGCCCGACATCGTTTTCGTTCGCAAGGAAAGGTTGCACATAGTGACCGAAGATGCCATCGTTGAAGCACCTGATTTGGTCATTGAGATAAGGTCGCCGGGAGACAGAAGGTCAAGGGTGATAGGGTTGATTGCCGACTACATGAGGATTGGAGTTTTTGAGATTTGGCTCGTTGACCCGCAGGAGAAGGTTTTGAGGGTTTTTTGGAGGGAAGGGGAGGGCTACAAGGACTTTGAGTTCAGGCGTGGGATTTTCCGCTCAAGGGCAATTGAAGGTTTTTGGCTTAAAGTTGAGTGGCTTTGGTCGCCTAAGAGACCAAAAGAACATCAAGCCCTCGCAAACCTTCTGGGTTGGAAGTTGTAGTGACTTCACGGGTTTTTGAGAAACCTGACAGCCTCATCAAAGGCATTGTGAAGTTGTCGCATAATTCTCGGACGAAAACTGTATCCGTGCCCCAACCCTTCAATGAGCACGAGGGTAACCTTAGCGCCAACCCGCCTCATTGCCTCGGCGAAGCGAATTGCTTGGTCGGCAGGGACTAACGAGTCCTTCGTGCCCTGGATGATAAAGCAAGGTGCTGCTTCAGGGTTGACATGGTAGATGGGCGAAGCGTCTTGCCACAAAGTTGGGTTCTCCTCGTAAGTTGAACCCAAAAAGTTGAGCAAGTAATTGGGCATCAAGAGTGGCGGGTTTTTCGCAGACTCCCTGTAGTAAGGGGCTGTCAAGTCGGTTGGTGGGAAGATAGCCACGACCTTTTTCACCTTGCTGGATACTTCGCCAATTACTTCGTCCCTTAAGCCCAAGAGCAAAGCCAAATGCCCTCCCGAAGAAACCCCAAGCGCTGTTATGTGTTCTGGGTTGACATCCCAACTTTGCACCTCGCATCCTGCACCTTGCATCCTCTTAGAAGCGTTTTCGCGAAGCCACCTGACAGCCGCTTGACAATCCTTCAATTGCGCGGGGTAGCGAAACTGAGGTGCGAGCCTGTAGCCAACACAAGCCACGACCATGCCCTCTTTTGCTAACGAGTAACCGACCCATGACATGTCCTGTTTGCTCCCGGTGCACCACGCCCCTCCGTGCAGTGCAACAACTGCGGGAAAACCCTCCTTGGGAGCAGGTTCGTTTGGGACGAACAAATCCAACCTAAGTGGCACTCCATCGTGTTCAGCGTAGACAATATCGCGATAAACCCTGACCTTCTGCTCCAATTTCTCCTTCGCCCTTTGTCCCAACTTGTTCAACAAGGTCACCCACAGTCCCGCAACTGTCACTTCCCACCATATTTGTGCGGTCGTTTTGAGTGAGAAAAATCCCCGTCCACTCATGTCACCTTTCCACCTTTGCCAGAGGTGCAAATAAATTGTTGCTGCAATTTTCGCCGATGCGCAAATGCCCACAGATAGGACGAGCCGAAACTTATCGGCAGATCGCGAGGTCGGCAAATCGGCGGGTCGGGAAAGGCAGATATCTGCAAGCGATGGAAAAGTTACGCTGAGGGCTCTAAAATTGATTTCGCTTCAGGCTTGGATTACGCCTTCGCTTTCAGGTGGAACTCTATGGCGATTTTGGGCGTCGGTATAGACATCGTTGATGTCAACCGAATACGGAAGATGGCAGAAGAACACGGAGAGCGATTTTTGAAGCGGGTTTTCAGCGACGAGGAGTTGGCTTACTGCTTTCGCTTTTCTGATCCGTTTCCCCATTTGGCGGCGAGGTGGGCAGCGAAAGAAGCCGTCTCAAAAGCGTTAGGGACTGGATTTACGAAGGGCGTAACATGGAAGAGCATTTGCATCGTTAATGCTCCTAACGGCGAGCCGTTGGTTGTCCTCAAAGATGGCGCGCAAAGGTTCGCAGCAAATTTGGGCGTCAGGAAAATTTGGGTCTCTATCTCGCACACCCGTGATTACGCCGTCTCTGTGGCTGTCATGGAAGCCTGACATCCAGTTTAGGTCAAACCCTGACGCTTCGTTTTACAGTTTCGGCTCAAAATTTGACTGGAGGTGACTTTGCTGTGACGCAAATTGTAGCAGAGAGAGAAGAACTGCTTGCGGGTCTCCACGACCTTCGTCCGATTCTTGAACCTCAATCGGTTGCCGTCATCGGTGCGTCCCGTCAGCCCGGCACTGTCGGCTACGCAGTGCTTTCCAACTTGCTGATGGGACAATACACGGGTGTCGTATATCCCGTCAACCCAAAAGCGAAAGCCATTTGTGGCGTCCGAGCCTACCCAAGCATCTTGGAAATTCCCGATCCTGTTGACCTTGCCGTCATTATCGTCAGAGCACCACTTGTTCCTCAGGTTCTTGAAGAATGTGGGCAAAAAGGCGTCAAGGGAGCGATCGTCATTTCCGCGGGCTTCAAAGAAACTGGACCTGAAGGTGCAAAGTTAGAGGCTCAAGTGAAAGAGATTGCTCACCACTACGGCATCGCTTTAGTCGGTCCAAACTGCTTGGGCGTGATCAACACTGACCCCAATTATCGGCTTAACGCTTCCTTCGCAAAGGAAATGCCCTTGCCCGGCAACATCGCTTTCATCAGCCAAAGCGGCGCTTTATGCACAGCCGTTTTGGATTACGCAAAAGGTCAGGGGATTGGATTCAGTAAGGTCGTAAGTTTGGGCAACAAGGCAGATGTCAACGAGAATGACTTCCTCGCTTACCTTTGGCAAGACCCTCAGACTCAGGTCATCTTGCTCTACATTGAAGAACTGAGCGATGGGCGGCGCTTTCTCCAATTAGCGCGAGAGATAACAGGTGAAGGTGACAGTCGCAAGCCCATATTGGCACTCAAGGCGGGACGAACCCCAGCGGGCGCTCGTGCTGTCGCTTCCCACACAGGCTCGCTTGCAGGGAGCGACGAAGTTTACGAAGCCCTATTCGCTCAAGCAGGTGTCTTGAGGGCAGACACTGTTGAAGACCTGTTTGAATACGCTATTGCCTTCGCCAACCAACCTCTTCCAAACGGGCGAAGGACCGTAATCATCACCAATGCAGGCGGTCCGGGCATCATGGCGACTGACGCATGTGTCCGATACGGTCTGGAATTGGCTCAGTTGAGTGAAAAGACTCTGGATCAACTTCGCGAAAAATTGCCGCCTCACGCCTCCCTCCTAAACCCCATTGACTTGATCGGAGACGCTCAACATGACCGATATGAGGCTGCGTTGGACGCAGTTCTTGGTGACCCCAATGTTGACGCCGTTGTCGTTTTGCTGACGCCTCAAGCAATGACCGACATCGAAAACATTGCCCATGTCATTGTCCAAAAATCGAAACAGCAGGTGAAGCCCATTCTGGCATGCTTCATGGGGCTCGTTGACATCTCGGCAGGCGTGAACATTCTGAAGGAAAACGGTGTCCCTTGCTATTCGTTCCCAGAAGATGCAGTTCGTGCTTTGGCTGCGATGGTCAAGTATGTTGACTGGGTTAGAAGACCGAGAACCGGCATCAAATTGTTCCCCGTTGACACTGAAAGGGCAAGAAAATTGCTCAGCGAAGCACCTGTAAGCGAGCACGGATTCATTCCCGAAGAAGTTGCATTCCAAGTCCTTGAAGCCTACGGCTTCCCGGTGCTCCCTTGGGGCGTGGCGAAGACGCCAGAAGAAGCAGTTTCTATTGCCCGTCAAATTGGCTACCCTGTTGTCCTCAAAGTCCTCTCGCCCGATGTTGTTCACAAGTTTGATGTCGGTGGCGTCCAACTCAACTTGAACAGCGACAGCGATGTTAGGCAAGCGTTTGACAAGATTATCAACTCAGTCAAACAGCACCTTCCCGAAGCACGCATTGAAGGCGTGATAGTTCAGGCGATGGCTAAGAAAGGGCGAGAGGTTATCTTAGGTCTGAAGCGTGACCCACAATTCGGTCCAATCCTGATGTTCGGTCTGGGCGGCATTTATGTCGAGGTCCTGAGGGATGTCACTTTCCGTTTCGCCCCTGTCAGGGAGTTGGGGGCTTACCGAATGGTTCGTGACATCCGAACTTACAGGCTTCTGGAAGGCGTCAGGGGCGAACCACCTGCTGATATTGACAAAATCGTTGAATGCATTGAGAGGCTCTCCCAACTGGCAATAGAACAAGACCTGATTGAGGAGTTGGACATCAACCCGCTTATCGTTTACCCGCAAGGCGAAGGCGCCGTCGTCGTTGATGTGAGGATTATGGTCAAAAGGTGAGCCTGTCGCTAAGCGTGGTGAGGATTTGCCTCTTCGCGACGCTGGAGGACTTTGTTGTTTAGGGGGCACAAGATGTTGACATGAAAGGGCATCGTGGCTATAATTATTGGACGGCTCAGGGCACCTTGAAAAGGAAGGTGGTCGTGAGTTCTGCCTATAGGACGCGGGGTAGAGCAGCCAGGTAGCTCGCCGGGCTCATAACCCGGAGGTCGCGGGTTCAAATCCCGCCCCCGCAACCATTTGCACTTTTTGGAAGTTTTTGCTTTCTTTTGAGAGAGACAGCCTTCGGCGGGGAGCCACCCCCTGGGGCTCACCTCCCGACCCACCTGCCCTTTTCCTGCCTTTCGCTCCCCGCCCTAATCCCTCCCGAAGGTGGGCTGCCCTGCCCACCCCCGCCCCTGCCAGCCTGCGGACCGTCGTCGCATAATTGAAATCGCTCATCAGGATTGAAAAAGTAAGGAGGCGATTGGCGATGCGGTCAGCAGGCTGGCTTTTTCTTTTGTGCTGCTTCTTAATGCCGGCAGCAGCACAGAAGGGTGACGCCCAAAAAATTCTGGAAGCATTGGCAAGGCGCTATGATCAAGCGAAATCATTCGCAATGGAAGGGACAATCACCACCCTGACAAAATCACCCAGTTCCGAAACGAAAGTAACTTCTGCCTTTGATTTGGTCTTCCAAAAGCCCAACAAGTTCAGGCTCGTGTTCAAAGACCCGCAGGGAAAGGTCCAGCAAATGTTTGTCTCGGATGGAAACGAAATGTTCCTTGAATTCCCTGCCCTGAAGCAAGTCATGAAGCGACCTGCCCCAAAGTCCGGCGTTCCACTCCCCGGAGGCAACATAATGACAGGCTCACTGAAGGAGCAATTGGCAAAGGTGAAAGAGGCGAAGATTGTCGGCGAGGAGAAACTTGGGCAGAGAAAAGCGAAAGTCATCAAAATTGTGGCAGAAGATGGCACCACCGCTCAACTTTGGGTCGCAAACGATACCCTTTGGCAGGTGAAGGCGACTGTTGAGGGAGCACGCTTTGCCAAAAGCGCTTCTGGGAAAGGACAGCCCAATCCGTTTTTGGAAGCGATGAAGCAAACGACCATCACCCAAACCATCACCTTCATGAAAGTGACCTTCAATCCAAAAATCGCCCAAACCACTTTCTCCTACAAGCCGCCAGCAGGCTTCAAGGTCGTGGAAAAGTTTGAACTGCCGACACAACCAAGCGCTAAGCCAGTCCCGTGAACAAGCCCCTTCACTCCATAGTCTCACGGATGAGGGAACTGATGGAGCGGTTTTCGTGGATTATCAGAATTGCCTTCGCCAGCAACGGGGCAATAGACAGCACTTTCAACCGGTCAAACTGCTTTTCAGGCGAGAGCGGAATTGTGTCCGTAACGACCAACTCTTTGATGGGCGATTCTTTCAAGCGTTCAACTGCCGGACCGGACAAGACTGCGTGGGTGCAGCAAGCGTAGACTTCAGTTGCCCCTTCATCCATCAGAGCAGCAGCGGCTTGAGTTATCGTCCCTGCTGTGTCAACGATGTCGTCAACAAGGATTGCCCGCTTGCCCTTGACATCTCCGATGATAGCCACCATCTCGCTTTTGTTGGCATCAGGGCGATGCTTTGCGAAAATCGCCAATCCACCTTGAACCATTCGGGCGAAAAGGGTTGCCCGCTCAACTCCGCCCACATCGGGCGAAACAACCACGACATCATCGCCCGTTAATCCTTTGTCCCGGAAGTAGCGAGCCAGAAGTGGTCCAGCGGGGATGTTGTCCACAGGGATGTCAAAGAAGCCTTGAATCTGACCTGCGTGAAGGTCTATTGACAAAATCCGGTCAGCACCTGCGACGGTGAGCAAATTAGCGACAAGTTTCGCTGAGATGGGTTCACGAGGTCGGACTTTTCGGTCTTGCCTTGCATAGCCGTAATACGGGATAACGGCGACGACCCTTGCAGCCGACGCTCGCTTGAAAGCGTCAATCATGATGAGCAACTCCATCAGGTTTTCGTTGACGGGTGGGCATGTCGGCTGAATGATGAAGACATCGGCTCCACGAACATTCTCGTGAACTTGAACTCTGACTTCCCCGTCACTGAACCTTCCAACAAGAATCTCGCCCAGAGAGATTCCAAGTTCCTTGGCAACGGCTTGGGCTAATGTGGGGTTAGCATTGCCCGTGAAAACCTTTAAACTTGGCTCTGGCATCCGCCCTTCCGCCTCCTGAGAATTTCTGAAGTCTCTCACTCAACCCGCTTACAGGATAGCATCCTGCGCCTGTGATGTCAAGGAAATTCCACGACGGCGATTGGCGATTAGCGACTGGCGACTGGTAATTTATCGCTTTTGAAGGGTGCGCATGAGAGCCACGATCATCCGCCCGATCATTTCCGTCTCCGCCAGCAACTCTCTCAAGGTGCTTTGATCACAAAAACCGAGGCGATTGGCAACGATCAAGTGGGTTTCCAATTCGTAAAGGGAACCGCGTGCAAACCGAAGGAACTGCACGAACTCTTTCGTCGTCCCCCGCCCCCAACCTTCCGCAATATTTGCTGGCACGGAAGTCGCCGCCCGTTGGATTTGGACAACCAAACCAAAACGCTCAGACGAAGGAAATTTCCGCACGAATTGATAGACACGGGTCACCAGTGTCACTGCCCTTTGCCAAACTTCCAGGTCTTGGTAGGACTTGACCGGCTTCATTTTGTTCACCTCCCACCAGTCGCTAATCACCAGTCGCCAGTCGCTTTTGTTCAGTTGATGCTGAAACTGTAAGTGGGTCGTCCCGTGACAATCCAAATCCAACTCCAAACGCTGCCCGTCACATACTCGCCGACGATGATGCCCAAAGCGAAGGGAACGAAGGCGTGATATGCCCGTTGACCGCCATATCGGACAATCGCCGTCTTTGCGAGACCAGCAATCAGCATGGGAAACCAGCAATAGTCAATGCCGAAGTTCATCGCCAAAGCGTAAGCAGCAGGATGTAACGGCAGGAACGGGAAGCGGTTGTGAAGCCAAATGAGGAAGAGGGTGAACAAAGCACCGCCAACTCCAAAACCCGCTGCCGTGTAGTTGGGTTCCTTCATGTTCCGCCACTCCATGATCCATGCCGCATAGCTCCAAGGTGAACCGCTTCCCCAGATGTAACCTGCTTGCAACCTCGCCCAATACATCGCCATCGCACCTAAAACGATGGCTGCAATCATCGCCGCAACAAACCTCATGTCCAACGCCTTCGCTTCGTGCACCACCTTGAACCCATCAGCCATCTGGGGCATAGGATGGCTTCGCCAGATGCGATGGGTGAAGTAGAGGTAACCCATGATGGTTACAACTCGGTCACCCAACCGCTCAGCGCCCAAAAGGTCAATGAACCAACGGTTTGCTCCCATGAAAGCGAACTCGTGGATGGGCGGACCGATTTGCGCCCGAATTTTCGCAATGGCTGTGCTGATGGCGAGGAAGATGAGTAGGTAGAGCAGCAGAAAGGCTGTGTTGCTCCTCATTGACCAGACGAAGGCGAAAAGTGAAACGAAGCCGACCAAAAGCCCAAACAATCCAAACTTGAGCAGCGGTCTCCATTGCTCATTTTTCAAGTTCGCTCCAATCCCTCGTCCCCCGTCCCTCGCCCCTCGTCCTATTAAGTTCACCAAGTAACTGCGGGTGTGCCATAGGTAAACGCAAAAGAGCGCTACTAAAGCGCCGACGGATTGTTCTGTCAAGTAGGGCACTCTCGCTGCCCCTGCCATCCCGCCCCACAGCGGGACGACATCGTGACCTAATGCGGCGGCAACGATTTGCTGGAACTTGCGAAACCAGAAAAAGAAGACGCCTGAGAAAGCCAAATCGGCTGGGATGAAGTAACTGAGCGCCATCATGAAAGGCAGAAGCGGGATGGGAGTCCAACCGATGACATTCCAAGGGCGATTGATGATGAACTGGGAGATGTCAATGCCTTTCCACGCTTGCGAGATTTGCCCACGCCACCAAAAGACCAAGCCGTAAACGGTGTCGTAAATGGCAGCGATGAAAAAGCCCAACCAAAAGCGCCAGTTGGGAAGCAACTTGGATGCCCAACCGTCGTGGCTAAGGTAAATAGGCACTGTGGCGATAGGGTAACTGAGCCGTTCCTGCTCCAACCACCTTGGCGCAAGCAAAAGCAGAAGGCAAAGCATCAAAAACACCAGCGTGATGATAAGCCCACTCCAACCCAGAAAAGGGACAAGCCAAGCCAGCAAATGGTCGGGGCGATAAAGGTCGTAAGGGCGATGACCGCCAAAGAAGGCTTCAAGTGCGTCCTTGTAACTGTGGACCATCCACGAAGGCACATAGGGGATGATGAGTTCGCTGTAGCGATTGGTTGGGTCGTCAAACCAAATCAAACCTGTCAAGCCCGGCGCTTCGCCCCATTCGCAAGCGATGCCCGTCGCCACCGCCAACATCGCCCACAATGCCCCCAAGTCGGCTTGAGTGAGGGCAAAGCGTTTGAGCCATCGGGCGAAAGGAAAGTTGAGCAGTGCCAACAGGAAGACGAAAACGACGGGCGGAACGCCCAGCGACATAATGCCATCCTGCCCCCGCCTCGCCATCCAATAGGCGCAGATAGGAATGAGCGCTAAGGCGAGTGGGAAAACTCGCCACGAGATTTGCCCTCGTTCTTGCTCAACAGTGGGCAAAGCGACTTCAACTTTCTCTCCCGCCATCTCAACTCTGTCCTTTGCAACCTGCAAATTGATGGTAAGCAATTGCCTGCATTTCGTCGCAGCCTAAATTTTGCCATGATGGGTTTTGTCGGTAACTTTTTCACTTGCCGATTTATCCTTTTTGTGGGGTGCGCAAAAAATGCTGAGACGATACAGCCTGAGCGTTGAAGGGATGCATTGCGCTGCTTGCGCCGAAACGGTGGCGAAGGCGCTGATGAGCGTCAAAGGCGTTCGGAAAGCGATTGTCAACATCGCAACGGAACGGGCTTTGATTGAGGCTGAAGACGGAATTGATTTCCGTGCCCTCGCTTCTGCCGTTGAAAATGCAGGCTACAAACTTACAACCCGAACATTGAACTTCGCTTTGGACAAGCCATTGGACGATAAAGCGATTCAAACGCTTTTGCGCTCAAACGGTGTCATCGCCGTTGAAGTTTCTCGGTCAGAAAAATCGCTGCCTGCTTCCACCCTTGTCCAAGTGCGTTACATTGATGGCGTTATTAGCCGAAGCGAAATCCAACGAACTTTGCAGTCGCTCGGTTTTGAGGTCCGCCCCGTTGAAGTTTCAACTCCAGAAAAGCCCGCTGCTGAAGAAGCGCAAGTTGCGTGGAGACGGGCTTGGGTTGGACTCGCTATTTCTCTTGTCGTCATGGCGCTCACCATGTTGCCTTCGTTGGCGCATCAAGTTTGGGCGGGTTGGCTCGCTTTTGCTTTGACGACTTTCGTCGTCTTTTGGGTCGGAACGCCTTTCTTCCGACGAGCATGGAAGGCTGCTTTGAACTTGAACGCTACGATGGACACACTGGTGAGCATTGGAGCACTTTCCGCTTACGCCTACAGCACTTGGTTGTTGCTCGCATCACAATTGGCTCATCACTCGCTTGTCGGTCACCTTTACTTTGACAGCGCAGTATTCATCCTTTCCGCCATCAGTTTGGGCAAAGGCTTGGAAGCACGAGCGAGAGCCATCGCAACTTTGTCGCTTCACCAACTCGTTCGGTTGCTCCCGTCAACAGCAACGGTCATCCGCAACGGCTTGGAACGAACTGTCCCTTTGGCGGAAGTCCAAGTCGGCGATTTGGTGATGGTCAGGGCGGGCGAAAGAGTTCCCGTTGATGGGTTGGTTGTCTCAGGCAAAGCCAGCGTGGACGAAAGTTTGCTGACGGGAGAGAGTGAACCTGTGGTCAAAAATGAGGGCGACGAAGTTTTGGGCGGAAGTTTGTGCGTTGACGGATTTCTGCAAGTTGAAGCCTTAAGAGTCGGCGAAACCACCTTCATCGCACAAATGACACGGTTGATGGACGAAGCGCAAGCCAGCAAACCAGCAATGCAACGGCTCGCCGACAAAGTTGCTGGAGTTTTCGTTCCCATCGTTTTGTTGCTTGCAACGGTGACCCTTTTGGGTTGGCTGATTTTGAGTGGCGATTTGACGAAGGCAGTAATCGCTGCCGTCTCAGTTACGGTCATCGCCTGCCCTTGTGCGATGGGTTTGGCGACGCCGACGGCAATTGCTGTCGCTTTGGGAAGGTTGGCACAAATGGGCATCTTAATCCGAAACGCCGAAGCGATGGAAAAGGCTGCGGAAATCACTTCCGTCGTCCTTGACAAAACTGGAACTGTAACGCAAGGGCAAATGGAAGTGGTGGCGGTTTGGTCGCCCAAATTTGATGAAGCGAAGTTGCTCCAAATTGCTGCTTCAGCCGAACGAAGTTCTTTGCACCCAATTGCCCAAGCAATTGTCAAAGAAGCAAACAAACGAGGCTTGGAACTTTTGAAAATCGCCGATGCCCGTTCAGAAGTCGGCTTGGGAGTGAGTGCGAAGATTGTGAGCAATGGGCAAAAAGGCATCAGAGACGAAAACGAAGTGGCTGAAACGAACCGAACTCACGAATTTGATGGAACAGAAGTCTTCGTTGGCAAAGTGAGCGAGGGCGAACTTGAATATACGCCAGCAAAGGATTGGCTTGACAACAGTTGGAGCATCGTGGGCGTTTGGCTTGACGGCGAATTCGTCGGTTGCATCGCCCTGTCAGACCAATTGCGACCTGACGCTCGTGAGGCTGTTCAGCGGTTGAAGGAGATGGGCGTCAAAGTCTTTTTGGCGACTGGCGATAAACCGCAAGTTGCGATGCTCGTTGCAGACCAACTCAATTGCGATGGCGTTTTGGCACTCGCAAACCCGCAACGGAAACTGCAATTTGTGAGAGATTTGCAAAAGGACGGCGAACGGGTTCTCATGGTCGGGGACGGCATTAACGACGCTGTTGCCCTATCGCAAGCGGACATCGGCGTAGCGTTGGCGACGGGAGCGGAATTGACTGCTCAAGCAGCGGATGTTTTGATGGTGACCAGCAGATTGAGTGTCTTGGCGGACTTTCTGTCCTTAGCCAAAAAGACCAAACGAATCATGCTTCAAAACCTGTTCTGGGCTTTCGCTTACAACATGGCTGCTTTGCCCCTCGCAGCAGCAGGCAAACTCAATCCCATGATTGCAGCCATCGCTATGGCACTCAGTTCCATCACCGTCGTCACCAACGCCTTGAGATTGAAAAGGGAAGGCACTCGGTGAAACAAGGTAAAATTTCGGACATAACTTTCACTTTGGCGCAACATAGATTTTGCCGTCCCTCACCTCCCACCATCTTATTCCTGCCTGCTTCGCCAACCAGTAAAACGGCACCCAAACAACCCCGCCCTCCTCATACGGCGCATAAGCCATGTCATCTATCTCGCCTTTGATGTTTCTCGCAAAAGGTCGCCCCATCAAAGATATGAGCCCCTTCTCGCCAATTTGCGCCCCTGTCCTTTTGCCTGTCTTTGGGTTGACTTTGTAGCGGAAGGGAATTCCCAAAACTTTGCAGGCTTGGTCAAGTGGGACTAAGATGAAGTAGTCTTCCTCACGAAACGGTAAGGGCAAAGGTTGCCAAATCCGAGGACGGATACCCTTCCTCGGAGGACTCGGAGAAGGACCTAATGTGAAATCAGGCGAAAAGCCCAACTCTATTATCCGCTCTTTCCACAAGAGTGCCTTTTCTTTGTCCCCCATTGCAGCGTAACTACGAGCCAAAAGGTAGGACGGAAAGACACTCTTAATCGCCATGGTGAAAAGGAAAGGACCTTCAAGGGTCTCTTTCAGCACTTCTCCTTTCTCGTATGGGTTGGGAATCCTCTTCTTCATCACTCGTTGCACCCAACTCGGAAACCACTTCGCTTGCACGTCGCCATACTTCTCATACACCTCGTTGGCAAGGGCAATCGCTCTCTCATACCACCCCTGAACATAGCAGGCATAAGCCTCCTTCAATTTCTGCTCTGCCTCAGCATTTGCTCTTGGCAATTTAGGTGGACCTCCTGGAGGAGAAGCGAGGTACGAACTGCCCATCACAACCAAAGTAAAGATTGTCAGCAGCCTATACATAGACTTCACCCCCCTAAGGGTTAAGTTTCCAAAGTGACTGACATCCTGGATTGGCTTGACAAAACTCTGTTGGCCTTACAACAATCCAATCACCTACATCACGCGGCACCCAATCCTGCAACTCATCACTCCATTCCCAATGAAGGAATCGGTTGGGGCAGTATTCTATTCTTGGGGAGCACAGAACATAACCACTTGGGCAAATTCTTGGCGGGAAGTAAGGCCACATCAGGCAATGGATAGTATGCTGTCCGACTTTCCCATCTTGCCCAATGACATGGTGACCACCACCGCCACCAAAGGACTGGGAATCATCAGCGGGATTATGGTCTACATCCCAAAGGATGGTATGCCCTAACTCATGACCGATGACCATCGTCAACGATGCCAGTTCATCAATCCCCAAAGTCGTCCCCAGTTTTTTGCCTCTGTCACATTGATCTCAATCACAGGGACTAACCCTCCATCCCAAATAGGACCCAATGTCCACGCTAATTCGGGTTGGTTATCTTCACTGGGCACGACAACTGCCGCATAGACATCTCGTAAGTGGGCATAACCGTGAAAGAAATTAACGATTTTCCCGGGAATCCAAAAACCGTCAGGATGTCGCACCCACCGAAGTGCCCCCTCCCTGGCGTTCATCAGCCAAAGCAAGGGCATCCCTTGTCCTGGGAAGCCGTCCTGAGACTCTATGGCTTCGTTGGGGATGACGGCTTCTACCCAACGGTCATTGATGGGGTCGTAATAACCCGCCCCGAAGTTCATGACGAACATGTCTTTGACCTTTTCCAACATCACCAAACACCCGAAAGTTTTGACGACGAACGACCTCTATTTTGTTCCCTGCTTTGGCGCAACATAGATTTTGTCGTCTCTCACCTCCCATCCCTTTATTCCTGCCTGCTTCGCCAACCAGTAAAACGGCACCCAAATAATCCCGTCTTCTTCATAGGCTGGATATGCCATCATGTTTGCTCCTCCCTTTCGCAAAACCTCCTGAATCGTCAAAAGCGGACGCTTCTTTCCAACATATTCGCCAACATACGCTCCAATTGGCTTCTTTGCCTTTTGGTCAAATTGTAAGCGGTAAGGAAGTCCCAGAACTTTACAGGCTTCTTCAATAGGGACTAAGATGAAGAAGTCCTCTTCGCGAAACTTTAAAGGCAAAGGTCTCCATGTGCTCTTTAGAGGAAGTTGTGGAGGACGATAACCCCTCTTCTTTGCAGCTTCAACACTTTTGAGAAGCGAGGGCACATGTGTTCCTTTTCCATAAACACCATGATAACCGAGTCCAAGATAGGAATATTCCAAAAGCCCCCCAACAGTGACTCCTGCTACCATCATCGTCATTGGTGCCCTACCTTCAATCGTCGCTCCAACTATCGCCCCATAGTCATATGGGTCTGGCAAGTTCCCTCTGTAAAACCGCTTCACCCAACTCGGCCACCATCTTGCATGAACATCTCCATATTTCTGGTAAACCTCCACCGCCAGTTCTATTGCAAGCTCATACCATCCTTGATGGTAAGCAGCATAACCTTCCTTCAACTTTTCCGTCGCTTCTTCATTGGCACGAGGGTAGATGCGACCACCAGGAGGACTTGCCTTCGCAAAGTCAAGAAATGCGACAAACAACAGGATCGCTAATGTCCTTTGCGTCAATTTCATTTGAATGCACCTCCTTCAAGGATTCAAGCGCCATAAGTTCTGGCATCCAGGCTCGCTATCGCAAAAGTCCTTAGGCAAGTTGGGGAATGGGAGAGAATCCCAAGCTCCATCGTTGTCAAGGTCTGGGACAACACCAGGCGGGAAATAAGGCCACATGAAGCATCTCATTCGGTGTTGTCCATAAACATGATGCCCACCATCACCGTTGGTCAGGATGCTAATCTCATCTTCTCCGTCCTGAACTTGTTGATTGTGATCAATATGCCAAAGGATTGTGTGTCCCAATTCATGAGCAATCACACAGGCAAGAGCATGGAGCAAGTCATATTGATAGCCAACGCCATTCCAATAATTCACTCCCTCTCTCACAGCAGGCACGCGGATTTCAATGACAGGGACAGAAGATACATTCCATATTGGACCAAATGTCCACGCAAGTTCTGGTTGGTTGTCTTGACTTGGCACAATTACTGCTGCATAGACATCTCGTAGGTGTGCATAGCCGCAAAGGAAATTAACGATTTTGCCAGGTATCCAGCCTTCAGTGTGCCGCATCCAGTGAGTTGCTCCTTCATTTGCGTTCAAAAGCCAAAAACCTCTGCCGTTCTCTCCGGGAACACCCGTGCCAGGAAAACCCATATCAGAAGTGATGGCTTCATTAGGGATAACGAAATCAAATGGCCAATTTGGGTCGTTGGAAGGAACTGCCCCAAAGTTCATGACGAACATGTCTTTGATCCAAGGGTTGAAGACAGTCCAAAGATAGCGCACCATTAAACCCCGATACTCCTCGTAAACTGACAAACCATCTCCGGGTGTCCCATCTCCAACTGGGTAATTGTCAAAATCTCCTAAAGCATCGGCTGGGTAAATCCCCATGTTCCACTCCCACATATCCGCAATGAAGTTGCCATTTTCGTCATAAGGTATCTCCACAGGTTCAATAAGTCCCGTGTCTGTCCGGCGAGCAAAAACAATCCCTTCCGGCATGTTGGTGTAGGCAAGCAAAACTCCATATGCTCCACCATCAAAACAAAATATCGTCCCTACTGTCGCTATCGTTGTCGGTTGTTGGGTAACCGCAAAAGTAAAGTTGTGCACGTAAGGACCCTCCTCATCTTCCTCCCACTGCCCGTAAACATACATCCCTTCCAAGTATGGCGGAAACTGTAAATCAGCGTCATTGTCGTGGATACCGTGAAGTTCAATGCCGTCGAAAACACCGTCCACATCGTAAGGACAGAGAAAATGAGAATTCAGACATTCACCAGGCTCTGTAGAAGGAAAAAGTTCAAAGGCGATGAATCTTCCCATAGATTGCCCTAAGTGGTCTACTTCTGGTTCAATCCAAGCAGTGAAACTTGGTCCTGTTGCGTTTGGCATAGGTCTCCAATTGTAAGGGCAGGGTGTAATCCAGAATTCCCAAACAGTTACATTACCGTTATTAGGGTCGTTAACCACAGAAGGTTCATCGTTGTAGTAAAGTCTAGCATCATCAACTTCTAAGGTAATGTGAACAATACCGGGTCTGTCCCATGGTGCCCGATAGTGAGTAATTTGTTCAGCGTTTAAGATTGGGTTCAATGGCACAAAATTACCGTTATTGTCTAAAGTTCCAAACTGCCCACCTGCACCATTGTCACTCCAACTAACCCTTATTTTTCTGTCTGCAGCCCAGCCATCGGGAAATGGACAACCCGGGGCAACGCATCGATCCCAATCAGTTGCAGAGGAGATATCGGCAAGGCTTGCAATCTCGTAGCAACGAAGGTGAGTGACAGTGGAACTTGTGCCGGGATGGAACAACACTACTATGGGCTTGGGGATAGGTGCACCCTCCGTCCATTGATGTTGATGCACAGGTGGGTAAGGAGGATAAGGAGGCTGCGAGGCGTTGGTTCTTTCAATGCCAATCAACCAACAAAGTGCAACCGAGAGAGAGCCTTTCTCCACATTGATGCTCCCTCCTTTGTCGCTTTAGGCTGCTTTCATGGTAACGCACAAAAAGGGCGATGTCAAGATTGAGAAAGGTTAACGGAGGAGCGTTTTCACCTCAAAATCAATGCTTCGGCGAGGCAGTGGAAGGTGAGCCAGATGGATGGCAACGAAAAGGCGAAAACACCTAAGACCAAACTCGCAAGGATTGCCCCGACACCAAACAAAATTGCGTGCTTGCTATTTGTGCGTTTTGCTTTGAGGCGTTCAATGCGATGTCGCAATTGTCCATCACTAAGCCCCACAAAGTTTTGAACGGCACTTAAAGCATCAGCCAGCGAACGAGCCGATTTGGAGTCGGGCGCAGCGAAGTCATCGGCTGCTCTCTCACAAGCATACCGCCATTCCCTTTGAAGCCAAACAGCAAAGGGAACGGGAGCGAAAATGAAGGCAACGACGAAAAGCAGCCAACGAAGCCAATGCTCCTTGCGAGCGAAATGGGCGTATTCGTGGCGCAAGACAGTTGTCAAGGCAGATAAAGGCAATCGCTGAACCGTTTCTCGGGAGACGAAAATGGACGGCGAAAGGACACCCACAAGCCCTGCCGGCGCTTCGTTATCCGATTCCCAAACGGGCAGGTTTGGCGGAAGTTGAGCGAGAGCGATAGCCCGCTTCAGTTTCGGCGAAGGTCTAAAACGCTTTACCAACTTTGCTCGTCTTGACAAAACCACTGTTGTTGCTCCTGTCAACCCAAGCCACACCAATGCTGCCAAAAGTAGGGAATGACTTTTCCAAATTGCTGTTGCCGATGCATGTCCGCACAAGTGCTTTGCTAAATGAAGGCAGAGGTGATAGTTGCGAACAGAGGTTGCCGGGCACGAAATTGCCGAACTCAAGCCAGCAATTGTCAAAACGATTCCTAAACTCGGTGGGGCAAGCAAACCAAACGCTGTCAGCCGAGACCATTCCAAACCGTCGGCGTCCCGCAGCGATGAGATTTTCCTTGACAGCCACAGTATGCTGCCGACGAGAAAAACCAAAAAAGCGCTTGAGATGAGCCAAAGGGCAAACCCGACGAGCAACAACCTCATCAACTCATCACCGCCTGCGGCGACGGCTGACTTCCACCAAGTATGAGACAGCAGGTTCGCCGAAAATGGCTACAAGTCTGTCAACGAATGAATCCACGAAACGCTTCAAGAGCGTTTCTCGTGGTTGGTTCGGGAAGTAGCGGTATCCCTTCCCTTCTTTCGTTCGACTCAAAACCCCTTTCTCGTAAAGCCGAACCATGACGGTCATGACCGTCGTGTAAGCAAGCCGCTTGCCCTCGCTTCTCAGTTCCAGCCAAACTTCCCGAACAGTCGCCGATTTCTTCGCCCAGATGATTCGCATGATTTCCGCTTCAAGTGGGCTGAACATCTCTCATCACCGCCTTTTTCTTGCCACATCGTTCCTACGATGGCAATAGTAGGTGTGGCAAAGTCGGTGGCTGGCGTTAATTGAGGTCTCCGCCCCTTTTCGACTCGGAGCGTTTTGAGCCTTGAACCCAGACAATTTTCGCAGTCGTGCCTTATCCTTCTTTTCGGGGCGTTTACGATGATGACGGAAGGGAAGATGAAAACTTACCGGTTGCTTCAGCCAGCAGCGAAAGTTTTGGCTTGGTTGCTCTTCAGACCGAAAGTTGTCGGGACGGAAAACATCCCGATGGACGGCGGTGTTTTGATTGTCTCAAACCACCCGACTTACCTTGACCCAATTTTGCTGGCAATCTTCGCACCACGCCCCTTCAGTTTCGTCGCCAAGCGCCCTCTCTTTTACCTGCCGATTGTCCGCACCTTCCTTTGGCTCACCGATTGCGTTCCAGTTGAACAGGATGCGCCCGACAGAAGGGCGTTAAGGTTGTCAATACAAAAGTTGCGCAAGGGCGACGCTTTGGTCATTTTCCCCGAAGGGACTCGCAGCGATCACGGAAAGTTGAGACCGTTTCAACTTGGACCGGCGATGATTGCAGCCGAAGCGCAAGTCCCAATCGTCCCTTGTGGGCTCGCCGGTTTTTACGATGCTTGGAAGATGGAAGCGCCAATCCCCAAACCCGCTCCCGTTGCCATCGCCTTCGGCAAACCTTTCGTGCCTCAATTGCCTGACGATGTTCCTCGCCGTGAAGCCTTGTCACTCATCACCGAACGGATGCGGAGCGAGATTGTGAGGCTAATTGAGTTGGGCGAGCAAATTCTCGGGCGATGAATTTTCAAAGCCTCACCTTGACCGCTTGCCCCAACTTTGCCGACTTGTATGCCGCTTCCGTGACCGCGATAACCTTCAAGGCATCTTCGGGCGGACTTTCGTTTTCAGCCCTTCCGAGAACGACATCAATGAAGTGGCGGTTAGGATTGGAAGATGGCGGCATCTCCGATTGCTCAACTTCCTTCCACTCAGCGCCCCAAGGTTTGTCCGGGAGGCGCTTTCCCACGATGACTTTCCCATACTCATACCTCAGAACGCCTTCTTCGCACACGAAAGTGTGATGCTCAAAGAAACTGATGGCGCTCCCAACGGTGACGACGGAAGCGACTTTTCCGTCGGCGAATTGGATGCCAACTATGTCGTTGATTTCAACGGGAGCGCCATTGTTGGTGATGGTTGCGGTTACTTGGACGGGTTTTGACTGAGCAATCCACAAGGTTATGTCAACGATGTGGCTTCCGGTGTCCATCAGGAAGCCCCCGCCGCTCAGTTTCGGGTCTTGCCTCCAAGTGCCGGCAGTTCCCCGCTGCCAACCTTGCCCGACGAACGCTTCAATGAAGTTGAGTTCGCCCAAATTGCCCTTTACGATTTGCTCCCGAATGAAACGGAACTGAGGCATGAATCTCCTTTGGTAACTCACCACCACGACTTTGCCGGTCTTGCGCATCGTTTCAATGACCTTTTTCGCCTCGCTGACCTTCACAACCATCGGCTTCTCCGTCAAAACATGCAGTCCCCGTTCAAGGGCGGTCACGATCTGCTCGCAGTGGAAGGAGTGGGGCGAGAGGATGATGACTGCATCCAAATCAACACGGTCAAGCATTTCCCGCCAATCTGCGAAAACCGTTTTGCCTTCCTTGACGGTCAACCCAATCTCCTGAGCCCACCTTTTCGCCGAATCAATGTTCGGGTCGGAAAAGGCAACGATTTTCGCTTCCTTGACTTCCCGCAAGTTCCTCAAGTGCATCCCCGTGATGCTGCCAGCCCCGATGAAGCCCAACCTAACTTTGCGACTCATCAGCATCCACCTCCGTTCTCGTTTTGACAAACTTTCACGCTCTTCCCTCAATTTTCATGACCCCGCTGCTCCGAAGTTGTTTCAGTGGATTTCCCCGACACTGCATATTTCCGCACGATGGCGGCTGCGAACAAGTAGCAAACTGCTCCGGCGATTATGGCTTTGCTGTAGCCAAACAACTTGCCTATCAAAACAGCGCCGACTGAGCCGACTACGCTTGTGACACCGTTAACGCCCCAAAGATATGCGACGCTGACTGCCCACAAATTTGGCGCTAACCTCATCGCAGAGGGGAACGGCATGCCCATTGGGACACCCAAAGCGACTGTCAAGGCGAATAGAGAGACGGCACGGAGCGCAAGGGGCAACTCGTGAAGCGCATTGACGAGTGGCGAGATGATGAGCCCCAAAATCGCCGATGCCGCAGCGACGAAAGCGCATGCCGTTGTAGCCCAATCTCCCAGTTTCTCTTGCGCTCGTCTTTGAGTCAACACGCTCCCCACTGCTCCGCCTAAAAGCAACGCACCGACGAACATTGCGAGGGTGTGAGTTGGGCTTCCGAGCAAAAGCATCGTCCTTTGCATCAAGCCGATTTCAACGAACATGAAACCGACACCCAAAAGCGCAACATAAAGAGTCGGAAAGCCAAAGGTTCGCAGCGAAAGGGTTCGCCCCGTAGACTTCTTCCGTTCCGCCAAACCAGCAATCAGACCGAAAACGAAAACGATGACAATCGCTGAAACGATGAACTGCCACATTATGGGCGGGATGGTGGGCGATAAGTCAACGAAGAAAGGAGCATCGTCGGTCACGGGGCGCACATTGATTTGGTAACGCCAGAGGGTTTCATCTATCACATCCTCGGCAGTGTAATTGCCCATCGCAACTTCCCTTAACGGTTCGTCGGCAGCGACAAACGGCACGAACACTGGGATGATTTTCCACCGCTCGGTTACGGTCAAAAGCAACTCAGCATCGTCCTTGTCAAAGGGTTGCTTTGACATGACGACCAATTGCCTGTAAGGTGTCGCTCCCCAAAGTTCGCGGGGCAACTCCCACCATGCAAGGTGCATTGCTGCTTCTGAGGGCTTTTTCCCGGTTTGTTCCTGCACAACTTCCAAGCAAGTCAGCCACCAACGAAGCGCCAACGCTGGTTCTTGGGTGATGAGGGCAACGATGCCTTTATCGCTCAGAACCCGCCAGTAATCGTGGCATGCGTCCTTTGTGTGGACATAACTTTCAACCAAAGCCAAGCCAGCCTTGCCCATCGTCGCCGTTTGCGTCAACGCCATGATGACCAAGTCGTAGCGATGCCGTGTTTGCTTGACAAAAGCACGAGCCTCAGCGATGTAAAACCTAACACCGGGTTTCTCGTAAATCCCGCCGTTGAAGTCCCTGAACTTATCGGCAAAAACTTTCATCGCCGGGTTCACATCAACTGCGTCCACTCGTTTTGCGCCGGCAATCAGCGAGCAAATGACATCAACCCCGCCGCCAGAACCGAGGGCGAGAACCGAGTCAATCTCACGCCGCTTTTGACCTTTCGTTTTGGGGAAAGTCAGGAGCGCATAAGGGACGCCCATCAAAGTCCCCATAAGCCACTCGCCGTCTTTCAAGTTGCCCTTTCTCAAGCGAACCATCAACGCCGGGACTTCACCGTCAGTGTAGATGTGAAGCAAGTCATCCACGCCTTCGTCTTTAACGACATCCGTCCGAGCAAATGAGTTCCAAATCGTTGCGATGATTTTCGACTTGCCTGTAGCAAGTTCCGCCAACATCGGTTTGACCATCTCAGGGCGAGCGTGGCGGACAGGGGGCAAGTCAAAAATGCGGTAACTTCGGTTGGCGTAACTGAAGCCAAAACAGATGAGACTGAGAAGGAGCACAGGGATGAAGCGAAGGGACGGGTTGTGGACGACTAATTGCACAATTGCTGCAGCGAGAAAGATGACACCAGCCATGAAGATGAGAGCATTCAAGCCGCCAAAAGTATTCAAGACCAAAATGCTTCCAACTGCCGCCGCTGCCGCTCCAAGCAAATCCGCACCGTAGAGATAGCCGCTGACAGCACTGTATCGGTCAAAAAGCAGAGCCATCGTCATTCCGAGGAAAAGGAAAGGCAAAAGGGCAATCAATCCAGCCAACCAGAAGGCAGTTGGGAAGTTGGGGAGTAAAATGGCGGGAAGAAGCCAAGCAGCAAACAAAGTCGTCACGGCGAAGCCGATGGTCAACCAAACGATAATCCGTTCGCCCTTTCCCCGCAACCAATGAGCAATGTATCCACCTAATCCGAGCCCGCAGAGGGCGATGGCAATGGCGAGGAAAGCGAAATGATAGCGAAGGACAACTGCGAAGACACGGGTCAACGCAATTTCCGTCCCAAGCCCACAAAAGGACAACAAAAACACAACCAACAACATCGTCTTCGTTAGTTGCAAAGCCGCCATCCCATCACTCACCACCTTGCGAAAATCGTTGCTGCGACGACTCCCAAAACTGCAGCAAAGAGACCGACGAGCCAAAAAACGGCGACTATGACAGGTTCATGCCAGCCCAAAAGTTCAAAGGAGTGGTGAATTGGGGTCATCGGGAAAATCCTTCGCCCCTCGCCATATTTCCGCTTCGTCCATTTGAAGTAGGCAACTTGCAGCATGACCGTCAGTTGCTCAATCCAGAGAACCAATCCGACGACGAGGAAAGGCAAAACCGCTTGACTTGCAAAAACGCTCGTTGCCAAACCAGCGCCCAAAGCCATTGAGCCTACATCGCCCATGAAAACTTTTGCCGGGTATCGGTTGAAAACGAGAAAACCGAGGCAACTGCCACAAAGTGCGAAAGCCATCGTCGCACCGTTCGCTAATCCGTTGCGCCAAGCAATCAACCCGACAGCGAAAGCAGCAATAGCCGTCAGCCCTGCGGCAAGTCCATCCAAGCCGTCCGCAATGTTCACACCGTTGACCGTAGCCAAAAACAAGAGCAACAGAAATGCGAACCAAAGCCAAGTGAGGTTAGGGTAGGGAAGAGATGCAAGTAACAGGTTGCCCCAACGAAGTTTCGCCAATGCAACCCACAAAACTGCCAAAGCGATTTGGGCTGCTAACTTCGGTTGAGTTCTCCAGCCTTTCCTCCTCTTCAACTTTGCCCAATCATCCGCAAATCCGAGGAGCGCATAACTGACCATTGCACCGCAGAAAAGCCCAATGTCGGCGAGGGATTGAGGGAAGTAGGCAGCAGCCACAAAAAATGCCGCTAACGGTGCTGCGATGACAAAACTGATTCCGCCCATAGTTGGAGTTCCTGCTTTCAAGCGGTGTCTTTCCGGCACATCTTCACGGATTGTTTCGCCCTTAAGTTTTTTGAGCGCCGGCAAAAGCAGCCATGTCAAAAAGGCTGTCAGCGCTGTGCTTGTCCCAAGCGACAGCAAGAGCACTCCGGTCACCTTCCATCCACCCTTTCACAAACGAGTTTGTCCTGTCAAAGTTTAGCGGACTTTGGAGTTCGGTGCTGAGCCCGAGGGATACTTCCGTGCAGTTGTGTTAAAATTGAAATCGCCGAACTGTGGGGGCGTAGCTCAGAGGGAGAGCGCTGGAATCGCACTCCAGAGGTCGCGGGTTCAAATCCCGCCGCCTCCACATTTTTTCTGCCTCCCTCATGGCGCTAAGGGCAAAACTTGCCTCAAGATAAACGCCCTTCGGCGTCACCGTGACGGTTTTGATTTGGACTTGAAGCGGTGCAAGGTCAAATCGGACGAGCGGGTTTAGGTTTTGGAAGCGCTCCTGAAGCCAACCAGTCGGCAAGGGCACAATTTCCGCAACTGTAGCGTGCTTTAACCTCCAATGAATCTCGTTGCCGTTGGCTGGGAACAACTCTGCGATTGCGTTGAAGGGAATTCGCATTAACGGGACTCCCGCCAACTCAACACGCCATCGCCCTTCAACTTCAACGCTCCCGTGCCTCAAGCGGACTTGTGGGTTTTCAACCCCGTTCTTGGTGGCGTATTCGGAAAGGTAACTTTGGATGGAACTTGCCGAGATGAAGCCAGAGAGTGTGCCTGAGGAAGCGGAGACGAGGACAAGCCGTTTCTCCTTCAACGAACCCTTCATGTCAAACCTCACCGTCTTAGCGTGCGCTTTCAACTCCGAAATCTTCAAGCCCTCGTAATCAGCGTCCCTCAGCAACAGGTGAACTTCGCCGACTTTGCCTTCTTTTTCAGGCTTGTCAGTGAACCTGACAGGCAGTAACTCAAGCAACTGTCCGCCCGAAAAGGAGAGTCCTTCAATTTGCACTGTCAACTTTCGGAACTTGCCTTGCAGGGTTGGGAAGCCGGGCGAACCTTCAAGTTCAACATCAACGGTTTTCGCCGGCAACGCTTGCCTCATCACCTTTTCCAGTTCCCGCTCCACCCGTTCTGGCGTCACTTGGGTGAAAAAGAGCAGGAGCAAAACAGCGACACCAACAGCGACTTTCTCCATCAGGCATCTTCCTCGCTTTCAAGCCAAAGACATGGATTGCGTGTGCCTAATGCCAAAGTATGTCGCTCCTCTGCCTTTAACGATTCGACAGACAGCGAACCGAACTTCCGCCATCAATTTGCTTGCGAACTTCTCGCCCAAGACATAGGCGTGAACCGATTGAGGCGAAACTTTCGAACACTTTCTGCCATCCCTCGCAGTTACTTGCTTGGAAAAGGAAAAAAGGGCGCCTACTCGGCGCCCCTTGAAAACTTGTGAACTCTGGATGCCATCATTCATCTTCCGACGACTGGCAGCAAGGGCAATCGCAGTCGCACTTGTCACAACCTTCACAGCAAGGGCAGTCGCAATCCTCGCAACAGCAAGTGGCTTCTGCGACCTTCACCTCTTCCTTCATCGCTCATCACCTCCATCCCTTTAAACCCCGAAGCAACCCGTTTTCTTACGCATCGTATGGCTCGTCTAAACTTTGCCTAGTCTTTTCCGAAGGGACTTTCGTGCCCGATGGAGCAAGGCGTCAACGGCGCCTCGCGAGCAACCGAGCAAGCGGGCGATTTGGGAAATGGAATAGCCTTGCAACCTCAATTCCACCGCCTGCCGTTGCCGTTCGGGCAAGTGGGAGAGGGCATCTTGAAGGACTTCCGCAGTTTCTCTCGCCGAATCCTCTTCGGTGCTCAAAAGTTCCAATGGCAATTCATCAAGGTTTTCCAACAACTCTTCCAACGAAATTGCTTCTTGGTGGCGAAGGCTCTTTCGTCGTTTGAGGCAAAGGTTAACGACGATACGGTGCATCCAACTCCTGAAGCGAGCAGTTGCTTGCCAGTGGTTGCGGGAAGCGATGACTCGCAGGAAAGCCTCTTGGGCAATATCTTGAGCGTCCTGTTGGTTTCGCAGGATTTGATACGCCAAACGCTGAACCCAATCGTAGTTGCGCCTGTAAAGGGCATCAAAGGCGAAGTTATCGCCATCGGCGAAGGCTGCCATGAGAAGTGTGTCTGGGTCACTGCAAAGGCATTCGCCGTGTTTGCACAAACGAAACCGCTTACACAAATCCGCCACCCTTTGAGGGCAGCATTGACAGCAAGTTTCTGCCCCAAATTGGTGGCATCTTTCTCGGCAACTTTCGCTGCATCGCAAAAGGGAAAACACGCTGCATCCAACCCCTTTCCCTTCGCAGCCAAACTTTCAACCTTCTGTGGTTGTTTCTTCTTGCTTGCCTTCTTCTTGCTTTGCTGTTACTTTCCCGTGCCTTTCGGCGGCTGGTCTTGCGGTTTGTTGTCTGGCAGCGGCAGCTCTTTGAGCCCTTGCGGCGGCTGCAGCCCGTTTCTTCTCCTCTTCCGCTTGCCACTCTTCATCGGTCATTTGCATTGACTTTTTGCCCGTCACTTGATCAACCGTTCCGAGCCCCATGCGAATCCACTTTTCCTGTTGCCATTCACCGATTTCCAACAGCCGTTGCTTGTCAAAAACTAAATCTCGGTGGGAGTAACCGCCAATTTGCCAAACATCCGTATGGATGAGGGAAGGTGTCGGACACGCTTCAACGCAGAGTCCGCAAAGGCTGCAAAGGTTGTTGTCAATGATGAAGACGACGGGATACTTGCCTTTGTGTCCCGGCTTGTCATCAATGGTTTCAATGTGGATGCAGTGGTCGGGGCAAATGCGCTCGCAAGCGAGGCAACCGATGCAATTTTCTTTGCCCGTCCTTCTATCAATGGTCAGACCTATCGTGCCCCTGTATCGCAGAGCGATTGGTCTTGAGCCCCATTTCTTCGTGATGGTTGTCGCTTGCCTGAGAAAAACGACGCGCCCGAAGTTTTTGATGGTCACTGCCATCCCTTTCAGGATTGTGATGACGGCATCCCAAAAGTCGTGCCAATAAGAGGGCTTGACAGGAATTGGTGGCTTGGGTGGGGCAGTCATCATCGCTTCTCACCCCTCACTTCCGCCAGCATCTCCTCCATTGCCTCCCTCGTCAGTTCCTCAGGTTTAGGCAACTCGCCCCTCATGATTTTCTCCTGCAGCAACTTGACGCCCCAAAGCAATTGCTCTGGCGTCGGCGGGCAACCAGGGACATAGACATCGACGGGGATGATTTTGTCAACGCCGTTGAGAACTGAATAAGCGTCGTAGAATGGTCCGCCGTTGGTGGCGCAAACGCCCATCGCAATGACATATTTGGGCTCTGCCATTTGCTCGTAAAGCACCCTGACTCGCGGTGCCATTTTGTATGTGACGGTGCCAGCGACAATCATCAGGTCTGCCTGTCTCGGCGTCGCTCTCGGAATCATCCCGAATCGGTCAAAATCGTATCTCGGTCCTGCCGTTGCCATCATTTCAATGGCGCAGCAAGCCAACCCGAAGGTCATATACCAGAGGGAACTTTTGCGAGCCCAGCGAAAAGCGAGGTCTTTCAACTTCCCGATTCCGGGAGTCCCGTCCAAAACTCGGTTGGCGATTTCCTTCACCCACTCAAATCGGGTCAGCACGATTTCCAGTTTCTGCTGCCTCAGTTCGGGAGGCAAAGTTGGTTGCCCGGGAATTTCAGGCACCCAAATTGGTGTTCGTTCCCTTTCAGCCATCCTTATCGCCTCCTTAGGCTTAAAGCCCAATCGGCACTCAAAAGCATAACACACCCCACCTCGTCACAGTTGACACACCTCAACAAATTTTGCGGTGCGTTTGTGAGCGTTCGGAAAGTTTTGTAGGAGGTGCATAAGCCCCGAAATAGTTTCGGTGCGATTTTGCGTCGCTCAACCTACAATTTAGTTGCGGTCTGTTGCGGTCTTCCGCGTTTTGAGGGGGCGAAAGGATGCCGACAGTTAGGTTGGCTTTAGCGTTGGCTTTGGGCGCTGTCTTTTGGGCGTTCGGGCTATTGCCTTTCGCTTGGGCTTACAACGGGGTCATCTTGTTGGCAGCACTGTGGGAACTTTTTGCGGTCGCAAGGGCAAGGCAAAGTCTAAGGTGCGAGCGGAAGGTTAGCGAGGTCTTGGAGATTTCTGCCCAAGGGGAAGTTAACATCGTCATCACCAACCCGACGAACATGCCTTTAGTGGTTGCGGTTAAGGACGAACCGCCTCTGGATTTTCGGTGGGACGCACCTTCAAAACGCCCCGACCAAATCCTCCCGCTGCTCGGCAGTCTCCTGCCACCTCGCTCTCAAGTCTCTTTGCGTTACTTCGTCACTCCGATGCGCAGGGGCGAATTCAGGTTTGGGGAAGTAAACTTGAAGTTGAGCACACCTTTGATGTTCGTTTGGCTGCCGGTTCGTTACCCCTTGCCTCAAACGGTTCGTGTTTTGCCCAACTTGGCTCAAGCCAGAAAATACGCCCTTTTGATGCGGAAGGTCAGGATGAGGGAGATGGGCTTCAGACCGATCCCGCTCAAAGGCGCTGGCACTGAATTTTCGTCCCTGCGGGATTACTTGCCCGATGATGACCCAAGATGGATTGACTGGAACGCTACGGCTCGCAGGGGAAGGTTGGTCAGCAAGGAGTTTGAACTTGAGCGGGGGCAAAACATTGTCGCCGTTTTGGACGCTGGCAGAGTGATGGCGACGAGACTTGACGGTCTAACCAAACTTGACCACGCCGTTAACGCTGCAGCCTTTGTCCTTTACATCGCCCACAACTTGGAAGACCGAGTTGGGCTCATGATTTTTTCTGACCGCATCCAACGCTGGCTTCCGCCAAGCAAAGGTGTTCGGCAGTGGGAATCAATTTTGGAAGCGCTCCGACAAGTTGAGCCTCAGTTAGTTGAAGCCAATTATGCTGGCGCTTTCGCTCACCTGCTTCAAAACCTGCCTCGCCGCTCGCTCTTGCTCATCTTCACCGACTTGATAGACCCCGACACATCGGAGGCACTGATAACCTACGCTAAAATGCTCGCCGAAAAACATTTGGTTCTCGTTGTTGCCTTAAGCGATTACGAGTTGAGGTCGCTTCTGGCTGAACCCATTGACGAACCCTCGGACCTTTACCGACAAGCAGCAGCCGTCGCAGTTTTGAACGACCGTTTGAGGGCGGTTGCGCAACTGCGCGAAAGCGGGGTCAATGTCCTTGACACTTCCCCCGAAGCCCTTTTCAACACCTTGCTTGAACACTACTTGCTGGCTAAGCGAAGACTTTAAACTTGTTGTCTTGCAAGGTGGGCGAGAAATCATGGCTTTTGTGCCTGCAAGCCGGAGGATGTGAGAGCCGATGGGAGGTGAAGAGCGTGTTTGCGTTGCCTTTCGTTGGTTGTCTCGCAAGTCAAGTGGAGGTGGCTGTTTGGGTTCAGAGGAATTTCGCACAAGGCATCGTCCCACCCTTTTCGTTCACTTACAACGGCAGTCACTCGTCGCAACTTTTGCCCAACTGGAAGTTTTCGCATGCGGAGAAGCGACTTGAAAATGGTTGCACCCTGCACACATTCACATGGGTTGACCCGAAGACGAAACTTGAGGTGCAATGTGAGGCTACATTGTTTCCCGACTTTCCTGCAGTTGAGTGGGTGCTCAAGTTTAAGTTCACCGGGAACGGCGAGGAGAAATCGCCCTTGCTTGAAGATGTCAGAGCGGTTGACCTAAAGTTCGTCAGTGACAGCAAAAAGTTTGTGCTTCACCGTTCCCTTGGCAGCAATGCTCAACGCAATGACTTTGAACCGATTCACGAGGAATTGAATCCCAACGCTGAAATCACGCTCACGCCCGTAGGAGGTCGTTCGTCAAACACCACATCTTTGCCTTTCTTTAACCTTGAGGCAGCCGGCGACGGGGGCGTTATCATCGCAATTGGTTGGTCAGGTCAATGGAAGGCTTCTTTCGCTCGCGAAAGCGATGGCGTCAAAATCTCCGCAGGCATGGAGTTAATTCGCCTGATGCTTTACAGGGGCGAACAAATTCGCTCGCCCAGAATCTTGTTGCTCTTTTGGAAAGGCGAAGACTTTCTGCTCGGTCAAAATCTTTTTCGCAGGTTCATCCTTGCCTATCGCTCGCCGAAACGAAATGGCAAACCCGTGACGCTACCGCTCTCTTGTTCGTCTTGCGGTCCACCGGACGAAGCAAATCAAGCGACAGTGCAAAACCAAATTGAGTTTGCTTCCGAGTTTGTCCGCTACGGTGTCGAGTATTTCTGGCTTGATGCCGGATGGTTTGAAGGTCGCTGGCCAAACGGGGTCGGGAATTGGTTCCCGCGCAAGGACGGGTTTCCCGATGGGCTAAGACCGCTTTCGGACGCTCTCAAGCGCATGGGATTTGATGGGCTAATTTTGTGGTTTGAGCCCGAGAGAGTTTATCAGGGCACTTGGATTGACCGCGAACACCCAGATTGGGTTCTCCGACTTCCAAACAACCCAAACGGCTTGCTCAATTTGGGAAACGAAGAAGCGCGGAAATGGTTGACCGAGCACATATCGTCAATGATTGATCGGGAGGGCATCAGCGTCTACCGTCAAGACTTCAACATTGACCCGCTACCTTTCTGGCGAAGCGCTGACCCACCCGACAGGCAGGGAATAACCGAAATACGCCACATTGAGGGACTGTATGAGTTTTGGGACGAACTGCTGAGAAGGCACCCAAATTTGCTCATTGACAATTGCGCATCTGGAGGGCGGCGAATAGACCTTGAAACCGTCTCAAGGAGCGTTGTCCTTTGGCGGAGCGATTATCACTACTTTGAACCGGTTGGACAGCAATGCCACACTTACGGAATCAGTTTCTGGCTCCCGACAACTGCGACGGGATGCGGCTACCCGATGGCTTATGCTCTCCGGAGCGCTATGGGTAACGGTGTAGTGCTTTGGGTCCCTTGGTCGCCGAAAGCACCCCATGAGGTCTACAGCCAATATGTCCCTTGGGCTAACTGGGAGGCTGGCAAACCGATTGATGTGGAGTTTGCAAAGGCTTTGGTTGACGAATTCAAGAAGGTTCGCCACTTCTTCTTCGGCGACTTCTATCCCTTGACGCCATATAGCACCAGCGACGATGTTTGGATGGCTTACCAGTTTCACCGTGAGGATTTGAACGCTGGCATCGTTCTCGCTTTCAGAAGGAGCAAATGCCAACAGCCGACATTGAAGGTTAGGTTAAGGGGACTGAGCGAAAGCGCTCGCTACGATGTTGAAATCAGCGATGAGCGTCTCAACCGAAAAACTCAGACAATGACTGGCAAGCAACTTGCCGAAGGAATTGAACTCGTTGCTGAAACTGCGCCCTCGTCGCTACTTCTGATTTACAAGGCACGCTGAGAATTGTGCTGTCAAATCATGTTCATCTCCAGCGAGGGCAACGGGATGGGAAGGCAGCGTTCGTAGAGTTCTCGCATCGAACCGCTGACCCGAACATTGGTGATAGTTTCGTTTGGCGGCGCCCCAAGGAGTGTCCAAACCATATTGGTCACGCCATCAATTTCCAAAATCCCATCTTCGCACCAAGCGACATAGCGTTCGTTGCCGAAAGCGAAATCAAGGCTTTTCGTTATAGTTGCTGGGAGCCGGGAGGCAAAGAAGGGAAGCAATTTGCGCATTGTCTTGGCGAAATCAATCACGGCGATTGTTCCCGGCTTCTTGGTCGGAACGCGTTCTATCCCAATCTCTTCCAGCATCCGCCCGAGAACATCGTCGCCTTCAACCATCACTTTCAATTCGGTCTCGTGAGCCAAACTCCAGATTGCACTCAACACAAGTTGCCGGTCACCAGCATACTCAAACACCACCCGAAAAGCCTTACCATCGCGGGTTTGAGGTGTCGTTGCAAGTAAGTAAGCGCTTGCGGTTCCGTCTTGCGCCAAAATGAACTCACACTCCTGCCCAACGCAGTGTCGATACTTGAGGACAATCTCGTAATCCGAAAGGGGGCGAATGAACCTGATGGGTTCGTGGTCGTAAATTTCCGCCAAAAGTTCCGCATCGCTCAAATTTGCCGTGCGGGTTGAAACCGAATCGACTTTCGGTCGCAACTTTCCGACATTTTCAGGGTTGACAATGAACTCACTTCTGCCACCGACAGGTCGTGCCCCTGCTCGGCGATACATCGCCCTATCACCAGAAATGCAAACGAAATCAACATCGTTTTCGCGAAACCTGTTCATAGTCGCTGCGAGGATTGTGCTCGCCAAGCCGTGACCGCGATAATTCGGATGTGTGCAAACGAAGCCAACGAAACCGATGCGGATTTTGCAACCGTGAACTATTGCGTCCCTTTCAAAACGGTGTATTAGCGAGACCGGCTTATCGCCATCAAACATGGCGAAAGTATCTTGCAACGCTTGTTCCCTCAAAACCATTGGCCATGTGCTGGCTCCGGAAAGGAAGTCTGGGAAGCGGTCGGAGAAGAAGACTTGATAAGCGAGTTCGGCGCATGCTTGAGCCTCGCTCTCTTTCGGCGTCCTCGGACCGCTAAACGCTGAAATGTCTCGCCCCACCTCAACCTCACCTCGCTTGAGTGCGAAGTCGCTGCTCTAAACTGTCACGAGCAAATTGCCTTTCGTTTTTCCTTTGCCGCAGCCATTAAGCCTTCTTTGGTGTAGAATGGATCGTCGGGTTGGATTGGAAGGGTGACGGGTTGACCAGTTATGGCTGACTTATAGATGGCAACAGCCAACTCAACTGACTTTCGTCCCTCGTGACCGTCAACTGCAGGTCTGCGTCCTGTTTGGACTGCCGACAGGAAGTCGCTGATAACCGCCATGTGACCGCCGTGTTCCGGGCGAGGGAGATGACGCAACCATTCTTCAAGTTCGCTTTGATAGCGTTGGTCAACCAAATTGATTTGCCAAGGAAGCGAGACCGAGCCTAATTCGCCGTAGATGGTAACTCTGTGCTCTTCAGGGTAGGTGGCGGTGCTGGCTAAGATGACACCCAAAGCGCCATTGGCAAACCTAACAACTGCGGCAGCAGCGTCTTCGGTTTCAATCTCGTGAGTGAACACACCCATCCCAGCGGAGACGCAAATGACATCACCCATCAGCCCGAGCAAAAAGTCAATGTGATGGATGGCATGGTTGAGGACTGAGCCGCCGCACTCCTTTTCCCAAGTCCCGCGCCACCAGACTTTGAAATACTCGTTCGTTCGCCACCAAAAGGAAATCATCACCGCCAAGAAAGGTTTGCCCAACTTACCTTGCTCAAGTAGTGCCTTGATGCGAATGAATTCAGGCGTGAACCGCCATTGAAACACGACACCGAGAAGCCGTTCGTTTCGCTCCGCCGTTTCAATCATTCGGTCTGCCTCTTCCAGACTACAGCACATTGGCTTTTCTACCAGAACATGCTTCCCCGCTTCCAAAGCGGCAATGGCGAGTTCAGCGTGATTGAAAGGTGGTGTGCAGATGCTGACGATGTGGATGTCATCTCGTTTGAGCAAATCGTATGGGTCTGAGAACCACATTTGTGCCCCAAATTGCTCGGTGCGTTCCTGTGCTCGCCGGACATCCTGGTCCGCAAAAGCAATCAACTGACAACTGTCGCCCAATGCCAACCACGAACTGGCGTGGGCGCTGGCAATTCCACCTGCTCCGATAATTCCGATACCCAATCGCTCCATCGTCTATCACCCCGTTTCCTTCATCGCATCTCCACGCTACAGTTTAACACGACGGTGCTGGGGAAGTTTCTTCCACCGCCACAAAGTTTGCTTGCCGAAAATAGGAGGTGCGAAGATGAGAGCAGTCGTTCAAAGGGTCTCGGAGGCTTGGGTTGAGGTTGAAGGTCAAAAAGTCGCTCAGATTGGGCGTGGGCTTTTGGTGCTTTTGGGGGTTGGTCAGGGCGATACTGAGGAAGACGCCAGATACCTCGCGAGCAAAATTGCCAACTTGAGGGTCTTTGAGGACGAAGAGGGCAAACTCAATAGGTCGGTTTTGGAAATTGAAGGCAGCGTTTTGGTGGTGTCCAATTTCACCCTTTACGGCGACTGCCGAAAAGGCAGACGACCTTCCTTCACCGATGCGGCACCGCCAGAGATTGCCGACCAACTTTACCGGCGCTTTTGCGAGTTTCTCGCTGCCGAAGGTGTCCCAGTTCAAACCGGAGTCTTCCAAGCCCACATGCATGTCGGCTTAATCAACGACGGTCCCGTCACCTTGCTCCTTGACAGCAAAAAACAATTTTGAATGCTAAGGAACAAACCTTTGGGTGGCGAACACCAACGCAGGTTCTAAAAGGGAGGTTTTTCTGGCTTTAATGGTGCTGTGACCTCAACAGTCCGACCATCCTTTGGCTCCCCCGGCTCTGGCGTCTCGTTCCCCTTCATATCCCTAGCTCTGACCCAAACACGGTAAATCACTGATTGCCCATCAACACTTAAATTGCTCTCAACTGGAAACTCACCCTCGTAACTGGCATTACCGGCAGGTGAAAGTGTTACCTCCCTCTTCCATCCGTCAGGTCTTTGCACAACAGCCCAAACTCGGTCAATCCCAGATGCGTCGCTTACCACTGCCGAAATTTTCACACTTCCTCCTCGAAAACTTAACTTCGTCGGATTGACTTGAACATCGGTCACATTAGGTGGGGTGTTGTCTCCGCCTCCGCCTCCACCTCCACCGCAACCGATAATGAGTAGCACTAACCCCGCCATCGTCCACTTTATCCATCCCTTCATCGTTTTCACCTCCGAATAGCAATTGTTTTCTCACCAACGCCTTTCATCGTGTCCTTACGATCGTCATTCCTTGAGTTGACCTACCTTCATCGTCAATAGCACGGACACGGATGAGATAGACTCCACCCCCAACTTTCTGTCCCTCAATCCCAACTCCCCTCCAAACTATCCTGCGTGTCAAACCTTCACTGCTTCCTGCATCCAGAACAGCAACTTTCCTTCCCGTCAAAGTCAAAACTTCCGCTTCAACTTTCGCTGGCTTAGTCAAACTGAACTCTATCACAACTCCTTGCCCCCTCATCGGCGTCGCCTTCAAACCAACTACCCTCAATGGTCTGTCATTCCCTCTCTCAACCACTACCTTGAACTTCCTCTCAACTTCCCCTTCCTGCGCAACAAAACGGTAACTTGGCTGAGTTCTCAAATACAACCTCTTCCCTGTCACAGTGTCAACAAGCCATGCACTCACATCCTTCGGAGCATATCCTATCCCATCAAAGGTCAAAACAACCTCCTTCCTTTCACTCGTCCCTCGTCCCCCGTCCCTCGTCCCGAACCTTACCAAGACTTCCCACTCTTGCCTTCTTGAACCATCGCTTCTGACATCAACAGCCAAAGGAGTGTTGTTTTTGAGCAATATGACTTGGACGCCATTGTTTCCTGTTGGTGGTTCAGGAGGAAGCCCAACTGCCAAACCTCTCGTCCCATTGGCAATTCCAATCACTGCCTCTCCAACGCTTCCATTCACCGACGCTTGCAACCTCATACTCCAACCGTTGCCTTTTGCCACTCGTCCCTCGCCCCTCGTCCCTCGTCCCTTTCCTTGACTTGGTGGTGGCAGAATGAGTTCGCAATCAGTGTGGGCATAGACCCAATAGCCTTTCCAGGGCTCAAGTTGCCCTTTGACGCCTGGGATGATGCTTGTGTCATAGACCAAAACATATCGCCCTTCATTGGGATTATTGGCATCCTGCTCCCACCCCCAAGCATAATCCTCAATCCATCCCGCTCGTTGCGCTTGCTCCAGGGTTTCTAAAAATCCGTTTTTCCAAACCTGTATAGCATTGACATCCCACATAACTTCTTGCAAATAAGGGTTATTGATGAAATTCCAACCCTTTTGCAAAGGGATAAAGACCTCCTCAGTTAATAGCCTGCCTGCTAAGGCGATGGGAAAGTCTGTCCTGGCTTTGAACCAATATCCTTTGCCAATTTCAAGGGTGTCACCGACATCTTGGTATCTTTGAATGAACGGGTTCCAAAACTTCATCGGCAACCCTACTAATCCTAATGCTTCTCGGGTAAGGGTTTCCGTTTGCAAACTCAAACCAAAAGTGCCAAGCCCATGAATACGGCGAGGCACGGCATTTGAAACAGTAAAATTTCGTATCTCGCTGGGTTGGCTCCATTCCTTTCCATCGAAAGCAAGGACTTGCCACTGGTAAACTCCTGACCTTAAGGCTTGATTTTCAGGTAACCGCAAAGTCACAACCTGCCCACTCTCAAAAGTGTCTGTCGTCTCAAACTCCAACACAGTCTGTTGACCCTGCTTGAAGACAAAGCGGTATTTAAGTCTATCGCCATCCTGATCCTCAGCTTTCACCTGAAAGGTCGGGGTTGGCGAAGTGACTACATTGTTGGGAGGAGTTAACACAACAGGAATTGTCGGAGGATGGTTGCTGACAGTCACCTGAATGATGAAAGTTTTTGACACACTCCATTCACTCTCTGCCTCCTTGTTATCCACCGCCTTCACCCGCCAAGTCCATCGCCCCGAACCTAATGGTTCAGCAGGAGTGTATATAACTTCTTGGGGTGTTCCACCCTTGATCGGTGGGGGAACAGGCATTGTCCATTCAGTTTTCAACTCCTTCACAGTTTCGCCCTGCCTTAACTCAATCACGAACATCACCGAATCATCTTCAGGGTCAACAGTCTTGATTTTGAAAGTTGGTGTCGAAGGGACGACAGCATTATCTTCAGGCTCTATCAATTCAGGGATACTTGGGGGACGGTTGACGATGATAACCCTAACTTCACTGTAGCCGCTTTCTTGCCCATGTTCATCCACAGCCTTTGCTCGCCAAGTCCATTCACCCGAACCCAACTCTTGGTCAGTTGGGATGGTCACTGTCACCTCCTGACCGCTGGAGACAAAATCGCTCTCAAACGACTTAAATTCCTCAAACTGGGGAGGGGATGAGAAAAACCGCAATTCAATTACCACCTTCACCCGATCCCCATCTGGGTCCGTCACTTTCACTCTGAATGTAGGCATGGGAGAGACAATTGAACCATCAGATGGTGAAAGCAAATTCGGAATTAATGGTGGACGATTAGATGGCGTTTCAACTACCTTTAGTGGGGCTTTGAGGTAATCGTTGCTTTCATCACTTTGCCCAACAGTTTTGTCTGCATCCACAATCACCCAAACATAGTAATCCCCTGCCTTCGTCTCGGCAGGGATGCTCACTTCCGCTTCATGGGTCACTGATTGGTTAGGGTCTAAGGCAGGAGTGTCAAAAGAGACAAGCAATGGGTCATCTTTTGTAGGTCTGTCAGGCGATAGGCTTAAACGAACATTGGTTTTTGACGAATTTGCCTTTGACTGTCCTTGATTGACCACTTTGAACCGAACCGTTACCTTCCCACCTGCTTCAACTTCCGATGCCGAAAGGGTCAAATCCTTCGGAACTAAATCAGGCTTGGCTACCTGAACTTGGACGGTAAATGTCAATGCAGAACTCCAATCACTTGCTGCGCCTTTGCTGTCTATTGCCCTTGCCCTCCAACTCCACAGTCCTTCTGAAAGGGCTTGGTCTTCAGGGACTGTAAAGGTTGCTTCTGAGCCACTGGAAACAAAACCTGTGACAAAGGTCTTCTTCTCGCCTCCCTTCGTAACCTCTATCTCAAACCTAACTTGGTCTTCATCTGGGTCTTGAGATTTCAACTTGAAGGTAGGTGTGGGGGAGACGATGGCGTTGTTTTCAGGGGAAAGTAAGAAGGGCTTATCAGGTGGGCGGTTAGACACGATCTCTAATTCCCTTCGCTCGCTGATTTTTGACCACTCTTTACCGTCATAGGCTAACGCCCACCACAGGTATTTCCCCTCAGGTAGCCGCTTATCCTCAGGGACGACGAAGGTGGCGATTTCTTGGGATGCATACGCCTCTTTATCCCACCCCGTCGGGTCTTGAGTCTGGTCAAAGACCCAATATCTCAGCCGCCCTTTGCTACCTGGAGGCGGAGTAGGGGGAGAGTAAACACTTTCTATGACCACAATCTTGAACTTCAACGGGTCACCATCGGCATCATTCCCACTCAACTGAAATCGTTGTCGGTGCACGGCGACGGTTGCCCCTTTTTCGGGGCTCTTCAGCAAAGGCGGGTCGGGAGGATGATTGCCCTCTTGTTGAGCCATGAAAATGCTTGACCATAACCCAATGACGACGATGCCACTGATAAGCCATCTCCTGATTTGGACTCCAACCATTTGGGCTTCACCTTAAAATCATCGTTCTCGTCGCTTGCACCTTCCGTCCCTCTTCGTCTTCCGCCTGCACCCGAAGGAGGTAAGCACCCACAGGCAACCTTCGCCCCTCACCATCCGTCCCACGCCACAAAATTGTGTGCGACCCTGCCTGTCGGCTTCGCCCCGCCTCCAAAATAGCAATCCGTCGCCCAGTTAAGGTCAAAACTTCCACTTGCGTCGTCGCCGATTTCGTCAAGGCAAATTGAATCATCACTCCTTGACCCCTCACTGGGTTCGCTTGAAGGTTAACGATGCGCAACAACCCCGTTCCACCTTGCTCCAAGATGACCTTGAACCTTCTCTCTGTCTCGGTAGGCTGTGGCTTGAATTGGTAAACGGATTGCGTCCTCAAGTAACGCCTCGTCCCTGTCGTCATGTCCACAAGGAAGGCACTCATCCCTTTAGGCAGGTAACCCAATCCTTCCCATGTCAGCCGAACTTCCTCAACGCTTCCTTGACGCCCTTCAGACCACAACCCACGACTGCCTTTTTGATCCCACCGCACCACGATGTCCCATTCAATTTTCCTTGTCATCCCTAAACGAATGTCTGCAGCCAACGGTTTCCCGTTCGCTCCCAAAGCGAAGACCTGAATCCCTGAAGGTTCTGGCGCTTCAGGTGGCATCGCTGCTTGAACACCTTGACGATTCTGCCCTCTACCTAACGCCTCATTGCTGAAGCCAAGCCAGACCCTCCTCTTGCTCCTTCCATCATCTGCCATCAACCCGAAGACGAAACCATTTTCTGCCAATCGCTTCCTGCTGACCGTTACTCCCCTGCTCGCTTCGGATTTCGGCGGGATGACCAACTGGCATTCTTCCAAAGCCAAAATCCAGTAACCCATAAGTGGTCTCAACATCTCCTCAAAGCCGAGTCCAGAAACGCCAGCCCAGACCATCTGGTAATCTCCCACTTGGTCGTCCCAAGTCCAAAGAATCTCATAGACCCAACCTCGTTCCGCTGCTTGCGAAATTGGAAGTTCCTCGTTGCCCTTGCGCACCTTCAAGTTCGCCCATTTGACCTGCCAAGGCACTCCGATGATTTGCCATCCCGGATACAGGTTGATGACGAACGGTTCTGAAGCCTTCGGCGGGACACCAGTGACAGTTGTTTGCACTGAGTTGTCCAATTTAATCCAGACGCCAACACCGGGCTTGGGTTTCCTTTGTTCAGGCGCTAACTCGTTGTAAAGCAGATAGCGATTTTCTTGTGGCAAATAAATTGCCAGTTTCATCTGGTCTTCAGGGATGCCCAAAATCTCATGCCACTGTCGGTCAACGGAAATGGGCAACGAAACCATGAACAAGCCAGGTCCTCGCTCAAACGGCAACTGTGGCGGTTGAACCGTTACGCGGATAGGAATTTCCTTGAGAATAGAACCCTCAAAATCTTGCTGCAAGACAAGCAGACTTGCATGGTGTTCACCAACCGATAATGTATCGGTCTCCAATTTTAGTGTGATTGACACAACTTCATTACCTTGAACTTCTCCTGCTACAGCCTCTACTTGCAACCATGCTAAATTAGGGACATCAATCCAACCTCGGTTGGGAACGAAGTCAAATTCAAGCCTTTCCTTTCGCATATCCACAATCAAGAAGAAGGCAGAAAATCTGGCAGAACCCAAAACATCCTGAGGGATACCTATTTCTACTTGATTGCCGTTCACCGTCCACCATGATAGACTGCCGATCGTTTGAAATTGCTGTGTCTCCTCATTCCACGACCAAATCTCAGCCCTGTCCAAACCAAGGAAAGCAACTTTGCGCGCAGACTCGTTGCCTTCTGGTGCTAAAATGGCGACAAGGAAGTTCTTGTCCATCTCAAAAGTGTTCCCTGAGAGTGTAAAGCGGAAATAAAGGTTCTGTCGGTCCCTTTGCATCCAGATTCGGCTGAAGGAAGTTGGGCTATCTGGAGCATCGGTAGGTCTCTTAGCATACAACAACTGCCATGTGCCTGTAGGAGGTGCTTGGCGTGAAGGAGTAAGGCGACTACCGCCTCTATAAGGGATGACCACTACAGGATGACCGTTGAGAATTGACGGCAATGGCGTCCCTTCTAACGGCAAGTCCTTCAGCCTCGTGGGTTGACCTTCATTGTCTTTTCTCGTCATCCGCGACACGACTTCAATGGGAATGAATACAGGCGCTAACCTTGAAGCTTTCACCATCTTGCTTGGCGATTCTTCTGAATGAGAAATAGTGGCTATCTGAAACTCAAACGGTAATTCGCCTTGATTGCCAATGGTAAAGGTCACTTGGTCACTTTCACCTTGTTTCAACTCTTTCACTATGGGTTCTGCGTTCACTACAGGTTGTGGCAAGATTGCTGCCTTAACATCCAAATTGTAACTTAGCCATTCTCCCGCTTGATCGGGAGGATCGCACCTTACAATCAAATAATAAGTTCCAGCAGAAGGCAAACTTTTAGAAATCTTCCATCCACACTTTCGGCTTTTCTCATCTCTTATAAAATCTCCAACTGCCAGCCAATTACCGTTTTCGTCCGTCAGTATCAACTCCATGCTATAATCCCCTTCGGTCGTCAACCACGCTGTTATGGCAGAACTCGCTTGAATTTCAAATCTAAAGACATCTACATCCCCTTCATGCCCCAAGTAACCCGAAATTGTTTGCCCCAAATTTACAGGGTTAGCCGTGCTAAGTGTGTCTCCATACTCGTCCTCCAACTCCCGCTTCAATTCCATGAAGTAAAAGTAGTTATCGCCACCTCTCCCAACAATGTCTTCCACCTTCAAATAATATGTGCCCGTATTGGGCAAACGGAATCCGCGAATTACTGCCGCCTTCACTTCTCCTTCAATCCACCAATCGTCATCGTTGGAAGCCAAAGGAGTTAGGTTCTCATCATAAAGCACGATTCGCGGGTCTAAAGGTGTCTCCCCTGTCGTTTCATCGCCTATAGGCACTACCCGAATGACAATCCTTTGTCCCTCTTGACCCATAAACTTGAACCAATCCACATCACCTTCAGGGCTAATCTGACCGTCAATGAATCCCCATTGAACTGTATTCGCTTCCTCTGGAGTATTGTTTGGTTCTTGTTCTTCAATATTTCCTTGTCGCTTCACCATACGCTTCTTATTTGGATCATTTGGATCCTTATTCCATCCATCTAATTTGCCGTCAAAATCACTATCTTTGGCTAACCACCAATCAGATTTAGATATAGTGATTGGCTCAAAATAACTTAAATTATTATTTTTTCGATTATCGTTAGCATTTATAAAATTTTTAGGAAAACTAATTTTATTTTCAATTTTATTTCGTAATTCATCTCCATAATTTGCACGGTTACTATATTGCTGAATTGCTATCTCCCACGATGATAAAGATCCATTTCCTTTATATTTTAATAATTTCCATACTCCCGCTTTAATATTTTCTTCAACATCAGAAGCAAGTTGTTGAAGACCTTTAATAACTTCTTTATAATCATAAAGGTTTAATTTTTTCTTCTCTCCAAGATATTGTAATGCTGTAAGTCCAGTTATTTGCATCATGCCAATTCCACTATCTGTTAATTGAACTGTTCTATCAAGACAAGACGGATAATTTGTACTCCTATTCATCATTGTATAATTGTCATCTAAATTTAATATCCCTGTATAATCATATGTATCAAATTGTTGAATCCAGGTTTCTTGTAAGGCAATTCCTAAAAGGATGTGGGGAGGTATTTTATGTTCTTCCTTACCATATTCTTTACCATACTTGATTAATAATTCTATTATTTTATTATAATCATTACTTCCAAGACTTAATTTTATAGGAATTAGACACATATTTAAAGTTATTTTCTTTTCTATAGTTCCATCATCTTTTTTAACTTCTTCAATTCGTATATTATCCTTATTAGGAAATACATGTTGAATATAATAATCAGTCCATTCATGTCCAATACCTTTAGTATCTTCACTTTCTATTTTAAAAGTTAAATTCCCATTCTTATCCTTCTTAGGCTTTAAATATACCCTCTGTCCTCCTGCCACAGGACTTAAGTAACTAACAACCTGTCCATCACTTTGCCTCCATAATCTTCGTGGTGCATATGTAACAATTGATGCTGACTCACCATTAAAGCCAATTTTATAACTACCGTCTATATCAGTTTCAGCTGCATTATTTCCTATTACTACAACTACATGCGGAATAGGTTCTCCTGTTTCTATATCTGTTATTTTTCCTTCAATTATATATTGTCCTTGTGATGTTGATTCAGTAGATTGAGTAAATTTAGCAGTAATAGTTGTATTATGGGTTAATCGAAATGAAATGATAGAACCGTTATTATTAGAAGTAACTTGAAAATCTGGATTAAACTCCCATCCAATGAATTTATATAATGAATTATTAAGCCTACATCTTAAAGTAATAATTGGAGAAAGATCATTTGGAGAGATTGTATATTCTTTGCTAAATCCTTCTTCTCCTAATAATTTCAAATTCTTTTCATCCAATTTCTCATTATTAATGAAAAATTCAAGATTTTTTGTTACTTCTGGAAGATTTACTACTTTAACGGTTAATGTAACTTTTTTGTTGGGTTTTATAGTTAATTCGCCTTTAGGCACTGTTCCTGAAACTTTTGCTATAACTTCATTATCTTTATTACCTTCCTTTAGTGTAACATGTTTGCTTGGTATAACATTATTTATCATTTTGATAACATATAGAATCAACTCCAATAAGCCTTTTTGTCGTGTGGCTAATTTAGTTCCTCCAGATACTGTCACTTTCTGTTCCGGGAACTCAATAGTATATTCTTGATCAGGCGTCCAATATAAAGTCAGTCCATCTACAGGGACGACATACTCAGTGCCATTAACCTTTATCCTAACTTGTCCTTCAAAATCCGTTTTAATTGTGACTGGAACCGATTGTTGGGAGACACTGATTATCTTTGTTTCTTGTGCCAATCTTTCATCAGCATTAACTATACCATTATTGTTCCTATCTATCCATAAAAGGATAACATTCTCAAATCGCCCACTGCCAGTTACAGCCCTTATTTTACGAGAGAAACTAAATAGTCCTGGAGGAATAGTTACATCTTCATTAAAAACTTGTCCACCACTTACATCAAGAATCCATTGAATCTTACACTGCAAATTCTTAGTTCCTGTATATTGTCCTTTTATTGTGAGAGTGAACTCACTTCCTGGCTGGACGACATTGGGCGCTTCAATATTTAATCTGCCAGGATTTCCGCTTAGGTCAGTAATCTGTCCATAATAAGCAGTAACAGTCCTGTTAGAGTTCATTGTCACATAGGCTATCACACCTTGTTCTGTCTGATCCACACCCTCCCACCGGTCAAAGACCAACAAAGGTGTAATAGGTTGAATATCTTGGCGATTATGATGAGGTGAAGGAACTAAAACAACTCTTGCCCCTTGAGAATAAGTTCGACTAAAATCGGTTATTTGTTGCCATGTAGAATTATTAGGGTCTACACCGCCAATAGTTATACCTGTAACAGGAGAAGAACGAACATAAAGTGTATACTGAACTGTAGTTTGTTGGACAGTTAATTGAACTGTTCTTGAGGTGTTACCGAGGCCATTGGTAGTATTAGTAAATGACACAGTGCTTGTATAATTACCTGGAGAAAGAGAATTTGCGTTGCTATTAATTGAAACAGTCACGGTTGTTGTGCTACCGGGACTTAACGAACCGCTGGAAGGCGAAACTGTCACCCATGAACGATCTGCCGTTGCGCTCCAATTGATGCTCTTTCCTCCAACATTGCGCAGTGTGTATTGCTTGCTACTGGGACTGAAAGGTCCTCCCTGCGGTCCAGAAGCATTCAATCCTTCACTTGGTGTCACCTCCAGTTTGCCTTCTGGTGTAGGATTGACTGTAATTGATTTCTTTCCTATGGCTAGCCAAGGCTCATAGGGATCCCACCTTCCATCGTTATCATCATCTATCCAGAAGAAAGCACCACAATAAAGTTGACCAGTTATGTCAACGGAGAATGACTTGCTGAAGCTGTTCGTCCCCTCATACATACTCATAGAACCTTGACCTTTTGAATACCAATTCCCTGAAGCATCTTGTAAAAACCATTCAACCTTGCAAGTGAACGATTCCCCTTTCACGAAAACTGATGCTGTAACAGTGATATTTTCACCTTGATTCAATGTAGTCTTATCAACACTAATAGTCGCATTTTTTAATACCTTAGTCACAGGTATAAGATAAACTCCACCTGCATGGGATGAATCTTTAAGTGACGAATCTTCACTCCATCCCCAAACTTTGTCTCCATCCCATCGAATACGCCAGAATACATGATTTGTATTTGTATTAACATACACAGCACTTTGATTATTCGCGTCTTCATAAACACCCCATCCTTTATCTCCTGATCTACGACGATTAGCTTTTTCGTTTTGTCCCACTGAAGGTGTGGATCTGACTGCTAAGCCATTATCTCGGTTTGCATCGGCAGTGACCTTTACGCGGTAAGCGTAATCATTGTCCCTAACATATGGCCAACCTCCCTCGCCTGGTAGGGGCAAAAGGAAGTAATTTCCTGATTCCGATTTCTCTAAACTCCAGCCTGACCCTATTGATCCCCAATCAATCTTCCACCAGCCCCCTTGTGGTCCGTCAATGACAACTCCCTCTTGCCCAGCCTCCATATAAAACTTTATCTTCCCATTAGGACTATCCCTTACATCTAACCCTTTTCCGTTATTTTGTTGACCGCCTGTCCAAGTAACTCCTACTCTGTCTCCCACTGTGATGGCGTGAAGAGGACCTAGAATCCCTATCAGTAAGAGAATCACCACCACTCTGATCACTTTCCTTTGCCATATGTCTTCTTGCCTCTTCCTGAGCATCATCATCCCCTCCTTTTCATGACATTTCATTTTGTGCTTTCTGATGAACCACCATCCTAAGGAGGTTCTTTCCGTCCCTCACAACTCCCCATCTACGGTATGTGTGACGACATTGCCTGGTAGGTCTTCGGCTTCTATAAGTAAACGGAAAGGTTTGCCTGATTGGGCGTTCGGAAAGTCCGTCTTCGTCCGATAAACCCAGTGA
>Ga0326760_1000099_pt1 | contig 48982 bp, 59 predicted proteins | sample GCREP_S_FD_207668 | JGI IMG/M metagenome (GOLD analysis project Ga0326760, IMG submission 207668) | Hot spring sediment microbial communities from Geyser Creek Basin, Yellowstone National Park, WY, United States - GCR.EP_S | ecosystem: Environmental > Aquatic > Thermal springs > Near-boiling... | reverse complement strand
CGTGCCGCTAGAACTCTCTTAGCAATACCGGTTGCGTGGTCAGCTATTCTTTCTAGGTTTCTCGCTATGATTCGATAGCTCAAAGCCTCTGTTATGTTCGATATGCCTAAGTCGTGTTGCATCTTGATGTCTATCAATGCCATTGCTAGCTCTCTATTAATCATATGGTGGAACCTATCTGCTTCATCATCTCTCTGTATGATGCCCTGTGCCACGCTGAGATCTCCAGTTGATAGTAGAGTTATAGTGTCTTGTATCATGCTGTTAACAATCACGTGAAGCCTTCTGATAGCGCTTATCAGTGGTATCTCCTGTATACTTAGTAGGACTTTAAACGTCAACGCGCCATATTGCTCCTCTACCACCTCTATACCGGGGAGTTTCATTCTAACAAGACTCTTCACATCATTGATAAACTTGGGGAGCTCGGGGATAGCCTTATCAAACACGAGAGATATCGTGTTGTAGCCGTTTATATAAGCCGCTAGGATAACTCTAAAAACTTGCATAGCGTCGACGCCTGGGTATACCCGTATTGTGATCTTGAGTTGAGAGGGCTCTAGAGTTGGAGGGATCAAAATCAACTTATCTCCATGCTTTTCAACTATAATGTAGTCACCACTCTTGAGCTTAACAGCTTCAACCCACTCTTTAGGAAGCGTGATGATGTAAGACGAAGACCCCGTTCTTTGAACTCTACGCTTCTCGATCGAGGCCATTATTGTTCACCCACTTATATGCAATAGCTCTCTATCAAAAAGTCCTTTTTATCATTTTCAATACGTACTAAACATTCCCCTATATAGATCGCTCTGTTCACCTATATATACATAATATACATAGAACGTGTAAGTGGGCCCGCGGGGATTTGAACCCCGGACCTCCGCCTCTCCTAGCTCTGAGCTTGTAAGGGCGGCGTCCTACCAGGCTAGACGACGGGCCCTAAACCGTTTCTCGGTAGATGGTGGTTCATCGCCTTTCATATCGAGGCTCTCCACCATCTACCTCTCAACGGTCTCCCCGAGCCCCCTCACCGCAGTGGCTCCCCACTAGTCGCCTGGGGCTCACAGCCTCTACGGGTCTCGGGAGCCCGGAGGCACCAGTAGACATATAGACTTCTTCTAAAGCTTATAAATCTTTTCAAGGGGACGACAAGCTCTAGAGAACATGATGACGTGATGAGGAAATATAGACTAGATAGACACACAGCATCAGCACACCTAATAGCATTAAGAGGCCTCAGACACCAATTGAGGATGAGTGACATAAACAATTATGAAAACCGAAACAGCCCATGAAACTCTTCTACTCTATCAGAGCTTTAAAAGATTTTTATAGCTCTTTCATCTCGCTAACACCGAGCGCTCTCAAGGAGTTCTTAGTTGATAGTATTAGGACTCTAGTGTCTTCGATAAGGCGGCTTGCCACATCAACCTTGTGCTTGACGCCTGGGATCAGCGCGTCAGGGTAGTCTAGCACTCTCAGGTGTTCGTATATGTGCTCCATTAGCTCTAAGTATTCTTCAGCCTCTTTCACTTTCAACCTGTCTAGTAGTCTAATAATGTACCTCCTCAGCTCACCCACTAGGTCTCCTAGCCCCTGTAGGTATGGGACTAGTGAGACCTTGAGACTAGCATACTCGGGAACGCGCCTCTCCACGATCACCGAGTAGAATAGATAGGCCTCAACATACTCGCTAAGCGCGTTATAGACAAGCCCGGAGTACTTTAGATCTGGGTGCTTATCTACAACATTGTTTAACTTATCGACAAGCTCTTCTAGCCTACTTAGTAGTTGTTTAGCCTCTTGCCACCTGCCCATGTGAACATAGCTAACTACGCTTCCAGCGAGCCTTGTGATCTCCCTTGAAACCCTGATCGCCTCCTCTCTCGCCGCATCCTTCTCTCTGAGAACACTATCTATGAGCTCTAGATCCCTACTAATAACACTCACAACATCTCTCCAACTAGCGTTACCAGGCAAACTCCAAACACCCATGGTGAACTTAGACTTTAACACACAAAACTTTTTAAGAAGTTTGGGGAAGTATAAGATATGAGGATATTACCCGCCGTAGCTCAGCGGTAGAGCGCCCGGCTGTAGTGAGGGGGCGGTCACCGGGTGGTCGGGGGTTCGAATCCCCCCGGCGGGACATCCTCCTTCTATCTCCTATAGAGAATAGCGTAACAAGTCAGTTAATCGCTTCGCCTTTGACTTTTCTAGAGCTATGAAGGTCTGATCAAGCGTCGACGACCTTAAATCGAGGATCAGCACGGCTCTTCAACATCACGGGTCAGATTCGCGGTTGCTCTTCATCTCCACTTCATAGTGGTAGTTACAGCGATATATATTCTCCTTCTAAACTCTCTTCTATCGAACTTCAACGCTCTCTTATACGCGTTAAAGCTTAGAGTTCTCCACAGGGTTGGTGCTCTCTGTAGGTGTTTGAGTCTACAGCAAGCTTCTGAGATCGTAGAGTATGGTAGTGCAATGCTCTCATCTCTCAACGCTACATCGATCCACGTACCAGAGTCACATGGAATGATGACGGGGGTGCCAGCGGCCATAGCTTCAACAACACTTATTCCAAAGTGCTCTTTAGGAGTTAAATGGATATATGCATATGCACGTCTATAGAGCTCTACAAGTCTATGTCTAGACGTGTTTACCTCAAACTCTACGACGTCGTCAACCCCCTCTCTACGCGCATAGTCTAGCAGTAGCTCGTAGTATGGCTTATTGTATGATGATAAACTCCCAGCAATAACAAGCCTAAGACCAAGCCTCTTAATGTGTTTCGCCAACTCAACTCCACGATGGGGCTGCTTTTCAGGGCTTAACCTTGAAACCGATATCACGTAGTTCTCCCTCTCCTCCAGTGGCAACGGCTGCTCTCTCACTATATCATCAATGTTCACTGGTGGGTGTATCACCGCCGGGTCTATACCGAGATACTTGCGTAGAAATGAAGCTGTGAAAGAGGAGTTAGCTATGTATAGCTTGATCTTACGAGAGAACAGAGGGAACGCGATGGTGTTTACAAACGTGTAGACTTTTCCCAACATATCGTAGATCCCCTGTAGAGCTGAGTAGTAGGTTGAATAATCTAACACAAAGGGGTAGTGTACGTATACCACGTCTCCAGCTCCAAGCAGGATGTCTCCACTCGTATTGATCACGACGTCGACTCTGCCGGGGTCTCCAACCCCAACATTGTAGATCTCTTTTTCTGGAAGCCCAAACACCTCAGCGAGCTTAGCGAGGTCGTGCCTTCTCTCTATAAAGGGGGCGTCTATGTAGGTCTCCACACCTCTCTCCGCAAATGCTATAGCTGTCTCTAGAGTAACATACTGTGAGCCTCCAGGGCCCATTAAGAGCGCGTTGACCATGTGATGCCTAACAACCACCCTCTTAAGCCCCATGCGAGAGCGTTCACCACTCGCTAAGACTTGTAATTGCCTGAAATAGTTAAATAGTTAACAAGTACTTGGTGAGTTGTCCATCAAACCCGCTCTCTAGCCCTTTAAAGTCACGCTAAGCCGCGCACCACCGTTCAACCACATGGAGGCTCAGTACTCGCCCCAATGAGCGCGCAACGACAACGCGTCTCACGACCTTAAAAAGGGCTTAAAAACAACCCCGACCGACCTTGCCAATGGAATAGCCCACGGGTGTTGAGAATCGAGGAAAACCTAACAGTGAACCTGCGGGAGGGGGGGTTCATGAACGCGTCCTGCAGCTCTGAGGGGTTATAGGGACGTTCTTACAGCTATTTGCGAATAATTGCCGGTGGTTACCTCGGGAGATCCTCTTCTGGAAGCACAATGCTGCAAAACCCCTTCTCGGTGAGCGCGTTTCTGAGGGCTTCCGCTTCACCTGGACGCGATCCATCTATAATGACCAGCTGAGGGTTGGATTTTTCAATGTATCGTATTAGGTCTTCGAAGTCCGCGTGATCGCTCAAAGAGACGACATAGGTGTAATCATCTACTTTTAAGTATGGATCTTGAGTGTAACGCCCAGTCAACACTATGTGCAAGCTCGTGCCATCTAGCTTTCTATTTCGAGCATGATTAAAGTGTCTAAACACAACTAGGCCGTTCTTACTAGTCGCCACTTCGTCGTCTCTATAGTATGGGCCGTACTTAAACCCGTACCTTTCCTCTAGGTACTTCGTTGCTCTATAGACCTTATCTGGTAAGACAAATGGCGCAGATATCCCACCTTCTCTTAGTATGCCCATGACCTCTTGGATCTTACCGTGATACGCGTACACGTAGACCCGCTTATACCTATATAGGCCTTCAAGTACTAGGTCTACTAGGACTTGGTTAACAACGTCCTTGAAACGCCTTCTATAGAGTGGATTGCCATAGGTAGACTCTATGATCAAGACGTTTGGAGACTCGATGATGTCTGTTTTACTAGTCAATTTAAAGTCTCCTGTATATCCAACCCTGATCTTCGGGTCGCCGAGCTCTATAAGCACTTGAGACGAGCCGGGTATGTGGTCTGCATTTAGAAGGGTTAAAGTGTCATCACCTACTTTAAGTGGCGTGTAGTAGTCTAGAGGCGTCTTTTTCAACCTGTAGAGAGGCGCTAGCTCTCTCTCAACATATCCGAGGATCTCGAGGAGATCTAGCGTTATAGGGGTCCCCACGATCTTTTTCGAGGACTTTATGCTATCACTCAAGCCCACCACGTGATCTAGGTGTGCGTGCGTGACGACTCTAACTTGCACCTCTGCATAGCCATCAATAGCAATATTCTTCCCCACAAGGATAGCCCCCGTATGCAGTATCTTGACGTGGTCGAGGTATTGCCTATGCTTGTAGAGGCACAGCGAGCTAGTCAAGTTCTCATCCTTCACCGCACCTCCTGTACAAACCTCCACCTCTTACTTCTAGGGTCGTAGTATATGAGGTTATCTGCGTACAGCGCCTTCCACAGCTCAAAGCCGGGGCTTCCAAGCACTTGTTGTATATCCTCCTCTCTAGGGGATGATAGAGACTCTAGTTTAGACTTAAACTCCTTCCAGAACTCTGGATCTACCGCTACACGCTCTTTACTCAACTTGAGTACAACGGCTCCTTCACGCTCAAAGTAGGCGAAGAGCCTGTCTCTTTGCACTCGAGCTGGCAACCTACTCTCAAAGACTACCTTCTCTTCCCTGAGCCTCTCGATCCCCGTCTTACGTGGAGGGGCTTCTCTCGGCCTCTCCACTAGTTTACTACTCTCCTTTACAGTCTCTTCGATCGCTTTTAGCCTCTCTTCTAGAGACTCTATCTTCTCGTAGATCTCTACAACCTGCCTTCTAACAGTCTCTAGGGCTGTCATTCTCTTGTTTATTTCATCTTGAATGAACCTCTCAATTTTAGGTTTTATTCGCTCAAAGTCTTCAAGCCCCTTCTCGCGAGCTATAGTATGAACTAGGTGGACAAGGTAGTCTTCTACGCTTGAAAACCCCTCTTTCCTCGCCAAGCTCTCAAGAGACCTATAGGCCTCTTCAGACACCCTTACACGTAGCTCTCGCCCACCTCTATCTTCTGTCATGGCGATTATTCTCCACTCAAGTCGTCTCTGATTTAATTATCCAACTTGTTGTCTTATATGCAGAGGTGTTATTGTGCTCTACAGTGATGCACACTTACATGTAAACCCTGTTAAAGGGCTAGGGGGCGAGAAGGTCGCTAAGAAGTTTAAGAGCCTTGGCGGCTGGTTCATATCGATAGTTAGTCTACCCCCATACCATTACGGCTATGTCGAGCCCAGTGTGGCCTCGTACTCTAAGGTACTTGAGATCCTCGTGAGAGAGGCTAGTAGAGCTAGAGAGCAAAGGTTAGAAGTGGCGGTGTTTATGGGGTTTCACCCAGCCGAGATCGACAATTACTACAAGCAGGGGGTTAAAGCAGAGAGGCTGGTTAAGCTCGTAGATGAGGTCTTCAAGGTGATCGAAGACGCGCTGAAGGCGGGGCTCATCGACGGTATAGGTGAAGTTGGTAGACAACACTATGGAACAAGCACCGAGAGGCTGGTCTTAGCCGAGGCTGTCATGGTTAGAGCTCTAGCTCTAGCTAGAGATTACGGCGTCCCCATTCAATTGCACACGGAACAGGCAGGTCTCGCAACAGTATATTCTGTGAAGACTCTTGTTAACCAACTAAAAACCCCAGTGAATAGGGTGATACTACATCATGTAGGGCTTGAAACGGCCTTATGGGCTGAAAGACTTGCAGTGCCCTTTACAGCCCCTATTAAGAGTTTTGATGAGAAGTACGCATCTTACAGGTGGACTCTCTGCATGATAGAATCAGACTTTATAGACGACCCTAATAGGCCAGGTGTATCTGCATATCCATGGGAGATACCCGAGAAGCTCAACAGGCTCTTAGAGTCCGGGGTGATCTCGGAGGAGCAACTATATAGGATCATGGTTGACAATATTGTGAGGTTCTTTGAAGTATCGCCACCATAGGGTGTTAAGATACGAGTTGTGAGATTTGTGAGCGCAACCCAGCTATCTACACCTGTAAGGTGTGTGGAAGGAGGGTGTGTAGTAATGACTATGACCGGGAGCGGGGCGTCTGCACTATTTGCAAGCAGGCTCTCTGTGAGCTATGTGGGAGGTACTTGTCTATTGCCACCTGTAGAGTGTGCGGTAGGCTGGGGTGCGAAGATTGCCTTATTCAAGCGTCTCCAGTAGAGTACATATGTAGGGATTGCTATAGGAGATTGCGAGGTGTATACGTTGAAAACCGGTAAACCACCGTGGCTTTTCATGTCTAAGCTACTAGAGCTACTTCCAACGAGCGACATAGACCTAGTTATGGGGCCTTCTCAAGGCGAAGATGCAGCTGTCTTGAGACTTAGAGACGGCTTTCTCGTTATACACTCAGACCCGATAACGACGGGTGTAAAGAGAGCTGGCTATCTCGCCGTCCATGTCGCAGCAAACGACGTTGCTATAAGAGGGGTTAGGCCGAGGTGGTTTCTACCAGTTGTGCTTATCCCGCCCAGCTTCACTGAGCAAGATGTTGCAGAGCTCTTTGAGGATATGTCGAAAGCTCTGCGAGAGGTCGAGGGCGTCGTCATTGGGGGCCACACCGAGGTCACCCCTGGCATAAATAGACCCTTCATATCCATGACCTCTGCTGGGTATACAACGGGGAGGGTGATATTAACTCGCGATGCGAGGCCAGGCAACCTTCTATACATCATTGGGCGCGTAGGCGGGGAGGGTGCTGGAATTATAGCTTGGGATTTCGAGGACCTCCTAGTCGCTAGAGGGTTAGATAGGCTAGTTATAGAGAAGGCTAAGAACTACATATACCAGATAAGCGTTATGAACACAGCTCTAAGCATTAAGGACTATGTGTCGTCAATGCACGACGCGACAGAGGGCGGTGTGATCCAGGCAATTAGAGAGATGGCTGTGGCAAGCTCGACGCGAGCTGTTGTTAACATTGACGACGTATTTATCGAGGAGACAGTTAGGGACATATCAAGAGCTGTAAGCGTTGACCCCTTAAAGCTCCTGAGCAGTGGATGTATCGTTGCTAGCGTTCCAAGATCTCTTAGCAGAGATCTCGAAAGCGCGCTCCAGGAGCTAGGTGTTACCTATAGTCGAGTCGGCTTCTTAGAACCTGGTAGTGGAGAGGTCGTACTCACAAGAGAGGGGGAGATAGTCGAGGTGGTAGTAGAAGACGTAATTGACGAGATTTATAAGTTGTGGAACCATCCAACTAGGCTTGGTGCTTAAAGTTGAGTACACCACAGATCGAGCATGGTCTACAAGCAGGTCTTAAGATATTGAAGAGCACCATATCGGTGATTGAAAGCAAGGTCTTGAAAGGAGGTGAAGAAGTCGATAAGAGGACTATGGGGGTTACAAGTAGATTAGTCGAACTTCTTGAGAAAGTAGCCTCCATGATCGATACGCTAATGAAGAAAGTACCTAGTCAACAAAGTGGCATCCTTGAGTTATCACCGAACTTCTACATATTCCAGGGCCCGGATAGCACTATAATACTTAGAACCAGGCCGGAACACGTCGCAGTGATCATTAGTCCGAGAGATGACGCCGTCTCTATAAAGACTAGAAGAGGTGTGCTCACCGTATCGCCGAAGAGTATAGTCTTGACATCGCGTGGAAGAACCATCGAGGTGACCCCTATAGAGCCTGAGGTGCTAGATAAAACGAGAGACGAGCTTAGAACTCTACTTAAACTATACGAAAAAGTAGTATATAGAAGACTACATCCATACGTAGAGCGTTTTATTGCGAAAAAAGCCTAAGCTGAGGTAGTTGTAGCCCCAGGTTCTGGCGCACTGGGTATCTTAGGTAGCTCTGGGAACTTCTCTCTCATCTTTTGCTCTGCTACGATCTTCGCCTCTTCTAGTATCTTCTTAGCTTCAACATCGAGCCCTACATCTACACCGAGAGTGAGGTCTACTATGCCCTCGCCCATAGCAGCCTCCAACTCTCTCACTGCTACTTGTAGGTCTATCCAGACGTCTGGAGCTATGTTCTTAACGATCCCTATAGCCTCTTTCATAACACCGATTACTGGGACGACCTCGTTAACGGCTCCACCATAGATCAAGAAGGTCTCGAGCTTTAATGCTGCGTGCTCTAGTGCATATTGAACTGTTAGTAGTTGCTTGCTGATCTTCCTGATCTCTGCGACCTCTCTAGCATACATCTTAGCTCTAACTTCGTCTCTCTTCACTAGAGCATCTACAATACTTTCAAATAACACCTTGTCGCGCTCTGAAAGCTTCTCGAGATAGTTAGCAATCCTACCCATCGCTGTCTTCAACCTGTACTGGGCGATTATAGCCTTTTTCTCCAGAGAGTCTTGCTCGTTTACAAATATCTTCTTGATCTTCTCGCCGATCGTCTCCTCTCTCCTCCAACTCATATTAAATCCCCCACTGCGCGAATCCCCAATAATAAGCTTTTAAAGCCCGGGTCTTTCAGAGTAAAAGGGGTTTGCTTGGCTCTCGAACCCTACATAGTCTGCCTAGAAAACTGCACTTTAAAGCAGGTCGAAGCATTGGCTATGATAGGCCTCATAGTCGAGGCTAAGTTAGAAGATTGTGATAAGCCTAGGTTCAAGAGAGTTGTAGCCAGGCTCTACGATAACCGCATAGTGTACACTACGTGCTATTTTGACGAGGAGGCTGTACAGTCTCTCAAAATCATCAATGTATATGTAGACTTCGCAAAGAAGAGAGGTGCTATTGGAAAACTAACTGTTATAGAAACAAAACCTGAGGAGTAATACATATTAAGCGCCTTACGTAATACTTAACTCTAGCGATGAGCGAGTTCGCAGACAACCTGTGATCGAGCCGCACACTTACATATAGAAGTGAGTTTGTAAGGTGTTGAGTCTATGACCACATTGACAGCTAGTCCAATATCGCCTGGTGTTATAGGTAGCCAGGCTCCTAGCGGAAGTGCTGAATTAATTCCTGGGGGAGAGTTCACACTTCTAATTCTCGTTCTACTTCTAGCTACAATTGTAATATCAACAATAGTTCTCGTAGTCTCGAAGAGAGTTTTAGAATTAGAAAGATCGATTCCTTCTCAACCGTGAATAGCGCTCTCTACAGCTTTTCTCCCATGTATACTACGAGCTACTCTTACATAGAGGTTTTCGTTTTTCAACCTCTCGATTAGAGTTAGACCCCTCGTACTCAAGACCGCGACTACTCCATCTAGGTTTAAACTCAATGGCATAGAGCCTGTGTAGATCAACGCGTCTAGTACTTTACCCAATACATCTCTCCTACGTTTAAACTCCTCAACAACATACTCGGGGTTAAAGTACCTAAACGTGATGTAGGCGACATAGTACTCCTCTTCAACCCCCTCTTCGTAGAAGAAATCTGCACTTGATAACGCCTTTAACGCTTTTAGTAGAGCCATCATAGGAGTCTTGTGGATAGTTGAAGCGACTTTAACCTGAAAGCCCGCAGCCCTCAAGTCTTCATAGAGCTCTACGTGACTATCTCGACTTAGTCCATTAGAGAGGGCTATTATGAGACTTGGTTTCAGCGTGAAGTAGTAGCCTAGAGGCGCGGTAAACCGTTTAATGCGCTCCTCTACTAGAGACCATTTGTGTCTAACCTCTTCACCAGATTCAATGACAACTACTGTATAGCGCGACATTCCCCCGATCTCTCGTTGAGCTCTCGCCTATTGCTAATAGGGCTACCAAGCATTTATAGTTAACTACGTCAAGTCTCGCGTTGAGAACCCATATTCCCGTGCGTCGTTGATTTAGAGCTTATCAACACGTGACCGCGGTGAGGGTCCTTTCGTGAATCCATGTGAGCTTGAAGCGCGGCGCCGGTGGGTATATATAATTACATTGCGTCTATTAATCCATAACGGAGTCTATATGGGAGGCATATTCGGAGCTGTCTGTAGAGAGGTCGTCCCTAGAGGCGCGATATTTGAAGGGCTTAAGAGGCTCATTTATAGAGGGTATGATGGAGCCGGTGTAGCCATTCTTCGTGGTGATAAGATCGAAGTTCGCAAAGCCCCTGGACACCTCCTCAAGATCTCTAACACTGTGGACTTTGTAAACATCGACTCTCCTATAGCGCTTGGTCACACTAGATATGCAAGTAGAGGTTGGCCTGTATACGAGAACACCCATCCACTACTAGACTGCACTGGTAGTTTAGCGATCGTCGCTGATGGGATCATAGAGAACTACGAAGAGGTCAAGAGTGCACTAGAGAAAATAGGGCACGTGTTTAAGTCGAGAACGGATACGGAAGTTGCAGTGCACCTATTTGAAGAGTACATAAAGCGAGGCCTAGACCCCATCAACGCCTTGATTAGAGTGGCATCTGAACTCAGAGGGAACTACGCCTTAGCCATCCTCTCTAGTCGCGACTCGAAGCTTTACCTCGTGCAGAACGGTCAACCTCTCCTCTTCGCATATAGCCCTAGTAGAGACTGTATATTCACATCTAGCGACCTGCCTTCTCTATACGGCTTTTCAGATCAAGCCTACATACTCGACGACGGGACTGTAGCCGCGATATCTACTAGTGGCGTAGAGGTCTACGACGTTAAGACTGGCACCTTAGTGCCTCTAGAGGCTATTCAAGTGAAACGTGTTAAGTACGCTGTAGAGTATGTTGATAAAGCTGGCTATCCACACTACATGATCAAGGAGATCTACGAGGTTCCGAGCGCCCTTGTAGGGACGACGCTAGCGATCATGGAGAAGTACCTCAGACTATCTGCCATGATACTTCACAGAGCCAGTAAAGTCTATGTAATAGGCACTGGAACTAGCTACCACGCCGCTCTCACATCAGTATACTACTTCTCAGAGCTAGCAGGCCTAGCTGTCATTCCGATATCTGCTGCTGACTTCCCCTTCTCAGTCCTTGAAAGCGTCGAGACCGGGACTGTAGTTATCGCTATTAGTCAGAGTGGTGAAACTTCAGACGTGATCACTAGTGTGAAGTTGGCAAAGCAGAGAGGCGCTGTTATCGTTGGAGTTACAAACAATGTTGGTTCTCGACTAGCACTAGAATCTAACGTTTACCTGCCGATCGGCGCTGGTCCTGAGATGGCTGTCCCCGCTACAAAGACCTTTGCATCCACGTTGGCAGCTCTCCTCTTACTCGCATCTTATACCGGGGTCTTTACTGGTATGAGGAAGCTTGAAGATCACAAGGCCCTTGTAGACGACATTAGGAACTTCAGTGCCGTGCTTAGACAGAGTATGGAGAAGATCGAGCGAGCCGCGATCAGCGTTGCTCAAGAGCTCAAAGACTCTGCCAGCACGTACGTAGCTAGCAGTGGGATAACATACCCAATAGCAATAGAGGGGGCACTAAAGCTTAAAGAAGCCGCACTTCTACACGCTGAGGGCTATCAACTAGGAGAGCTAAGACATGGCCCTGTATCGATCATAATGCCCGGGTTCCCTGTAATTCTCATCGAGCCCTACGAGGAGATCGCGCACCCCCTATACCTAAAGGTCCTCGGAGAGTTGGAAACTAAGAGGGCGAATATAATCTCGATAGAGTCTAAGCTAAAGACGAGACACTGCCGCGTAGAGATCCCGGCGCCATCCAAGTACCTATATCCGATCTCAGCCGCTGTGGCTCTCCAATTAATCTCATACCACACAGGGGTCGCGAAAGGGCTCCCAGTGGATACACCACCAGGCCTCGCCAAGACCATAACTACGTAGAGCTCCAACTCTCGCCTTACCACTAGAGCAAATTTTTATTAAGAGGGTTGTTGCTGGAGTATACGAGTGAGAGTTGGTGATGAGTCCTAGTCCAGGTTGAGATTAGTGATAGGAAACTCCGGGGCTGATCTTGTAAGCCGTGAGGGAGGGGGTGTGTATGAGCCAGGTAATTGATCCATGGGGGCACATGGCCATAGAAGATTACGATAGGCTCCTCGCAGAGTTCGGTATTAAGCCTGCGAAAGAGCTTCTAGGGAGGTACCCTCTAGACCACAAGTACTTCACTCGTAGTGTGATTTTTGGACACAGAGACCTAGAGATCTGGTTAGACAACCTCCTCTCTGGTGGTAAGGTAGCTATTCTCACAGGGTTTATGCCTAGTGGAGACCCACACCTCGGAACAGCCATGGTGTATGAAGAGCTAAAGTACTTTCAGACTAGGTGGAATGTGTATGTCAAAGTGGTTATAGCTGACGCTGAGGCCTATGCTGTTAGGAGGGAGGATAGAGATGAAGTTGTAAAGAGAGGTTTAGACTTCATAGCTCACGCCTTAGCGTGGGGTTTAGACCCAGATAGAGCAGGCTTCTACTACCAGACCAACATGAGCCCCGCCTACTATAGGCTAATACAGATGTTCTCGAGGAAAGTTAGCGAGGCTGAAATAAGGGCTATTTACGGCGACTTGTCGCCAGCTAAGCTTATAGCAGCACTAACACAGGCAGCTGATATACTACACCTACAGCTCGAGGAGTATGGAGGCTTCAAGCACGTTCTTGTACCCGTCGGTGTCGACCAAGACCCACACTTAAGACTAACTAGGGATCTCGCAGATAGATTCGAGAGAGAGCTTGGCTTGAAGAGGCCTTCATCTATCTATCACAAGCTTCTCAGAGGGCTCGATGGGAACAAGATGAGTAAAAGTAGACCCGAGTATGCAATACACCTCACAGACCCCGTTGATATCGCGTTAAAGAAGCTGATGAACGCTCTCACTGGTGGTAGAGCCACCGCTGAGGAGCAACGAAGACTTGGAGGCGAACCATGGAAGTGCACAGTGTTCGAGCTCTACACTTACCACTTAGTCGAGGATGATGCAGAGCTACGTGATATCTACAACGAGTGCGTCACAGGAAAGATCCTTTGTGGACATTGCAAGCTCAGAGCAAGTGAGAGGTTAAAGGCGCTGCTCACAGAGCATCAAAAGAGATACGTGGAGTATAGGCAGAGAGTTGAGAGGTACATTGAAAAGCCCTCCTTCTAGAGTCAAGCTATCTATCGAGGAGAAGAAGCTCGCAGGCTAGTTCTACTAGTGATCTCAGAGCCGCTGGATATACCCGGCTTCCCGAAGCCCATTAGAATGTAGGGTTGAATAAATGGGGGGAGAGAGGAAGGCGAAGCTGGTACTCTTATCGCTTGTGATCTGGCTTGCTATAAGCTCTGCTAGCGTGCTTGTCAAGTTATCGGGTGCTACTCCCGAAGCGTGCGCTTTTTGGCGACTTCTCTTGAGTCTACCGTTAATACACGTTATTGGATCAATCACGGGATCTACTAGTCTGGGGAGGTATAGGCTTGTACACTTAGTCTCCGGCTTAGCACTAGCATTACACTTCGTGCTCTGGATGCATAGTCTATTCCTGGTATCTGTATATACTAGCACTCTGCTGGTGACGCTTTACCCTATATACTCGCTTGTAATAGAGGCGGTGGTGTTCCATAAGCGCCCTAGAGTCGTGCAGGTTGTAGGAGTATTAGTGAGCACTATACTACTCGCTATGTACCTCGGGTTTACGGGGCTAGAGTTAAACCTAGGTGTTGTAGAGGCGCTACTGGGTGGAGTATTCGCAGCTGTGTACTTCACGTCTGGGTATTATGCTAGGTCGAAACTAGGTGAGTCTACCACAGCATACGCCCTTAAATCCTACTCTACAGCGACTGTTTTTATTGGGCTTGTAGGCGTAGTTGGAGGCGCTAATCTATACGACTACCCGCTATCCACATACGTGTACTTTATACTACTCGCTACAATACCAATGATACTTGGTCATACACTAATGAACTACCTCCTCAGCAGGTATACAGCCTCACTAGTTACACTAGTGAGCTTTGGAGAGCCCTACGGCGCCGGGCTATTAGCATACCTCCTACTTGGAGAGGTGATCGGGGTGAACCAGCTCATTCTAGGCTCACTAATTCTTTTCACAGTATTCTCAACGATAGTGTATGCTGGTAAAGAGTGAGTGTGTAAGCTGACGCCTCTCGTAGGCGTACATGAAGCTACTAAAGTACTGGCGATTGTTCTAGATCAACCGCTATAGTGCATAGCCCATTTCTCTTAGAATCATGATCGCGACTTTTTCTGGCTCCTCAGCCTTCGTTATAGCGGATCCGACTACAATAACGTCTATGCCTCTATCTACTAGTTGCTTAATGGCTCCAGGCTTGAGCCCGCCTGCAACTCCTACTTTCACACCAACTTCTTGCTTCACTCTTGCAGCCTCTTCTACGAGCTGCTCTGCAGTAACTCCCCGCAACCTTTGAGCGCTGATCCCAACATGTAGTAGTATCACGTCTGGCTCGTATCTAGCTACTTCTACAGCTCTATTGAAGGGGTCTTTGACGCCTATCAGATCGATGATCAAGCCTTTCTCGAACTCTTTCTTAGCCATGTATGCTTCTCTAAGTGTCTCTTCATCTGCAACACCTAGAACTGTGAACGCGTCTGCACCAGCTGAATAGACGATCTTGGCCTCCAGATATGGGACATCCATGGTCTTCGTGTCTGCCACTACATAGCATTTCGATAACTCCTTAAGAGCCCTCACCGCTATTCGACCCCAAGACTTTATTAGAGGCGTCCCAGCCTCGATCCACACGTGTTCACATCTCGTAGAGGAGGCGATGCGCGAAGCGATATCAACAGCTTTAACCAACTCCTCGAGGTCTAAGGCGACTTGAAGCACTGGGTGCAAGCGTCATCCCCGCACTTAATAGCTACTACAACGATTATAAGCATTGCACCCGCAGGCATGGATCTCAACATGGAGACCAAAGAAGTTAAGAAGTTGAAAAACGAGATCAGGAGGAAGATATGGGATCTCTTGGAAGAGAAAGACGTGGCAGCCTTTCCAAGGCCTGTTCATGGGAGAATCCCGAACTTCAAGGGCGCTGATATAGCTGCACAGAGGATCACGGGTTTACCTGAGTGGCAGAAAGCGAGTGTTGTAAAGTCTAATCCAGACTCCCCTCAATATCACCTTAGACTACAAGCTTTGAGAGAGGGGAAGATCCTCATAATGGCCACGCCCCGCTTAATTCACGGCTTCTTACTGTTAAACCCGAGACTTATACCTACAAGCAGGCTGAGCCAGGCCGCGACGATCGCCGGTGCGTTTAAATATGGCCGTTTGATCAGCCTTAGAGAGATGCCAAACATAGACTTGATAGTTACCGGCTGTGTAGCCGTTGACAGACGAGGAGCTAGACTTGGAAAGGGTGGTGGCTACTCTGAGCTTGAATATGGGATACTTAAAGAGCTAGGCGTTGTAGACGAGAAGACCCCTATCGTCACCACTATACACGACCTACAGGTCGTGTCTGAGGAGATACCAATGGAAGTTCACGACTACACTGTAGACTACTACGCTACACCGAGAAGACTAGTGAAGATCGATGGCGGCTTTAGATATAGACCTAGGGGGATTTACTGGGACTTGCTAAAACCCGAATTGCGAGAGCTTCGAGTAATTAAAGAGCTGATCGAGATTAAACACCGTGGGCGCTGATCTCCACCGGGTGCTATATATGTACTCGTATATATACTCGATCGATATAGGTATTGAGAGGTGTTAGTGTGAACTCGATAGCGCCACCTATAGAGTCTATCGTAGACTTCGTTGTCCGAAAGACTAATGAGAGGCTACTACGGTTCTTTAACGACCTTGAACGCGAGGTGGAGGTTGAAGCCCCGCTAGCTAAGCCGCTTGTAGATGTATCAAGAGACTTCACTTTAAGAGGTGGTAAGAGGTTACGCGCTGCGCTGGCTCTAATAGGCTATTGGATTAAGGTATGGGGGTCTGGAGATATCAACGCTGTGTTAGACGTCATGGCTGCGATCGAGCTTCTGCAGAGTTATTTGTTGATCCACGACGACATCATGGATAGAGATGAGATGAGGCGTGGAGGGCCCACGGCTCATGTAATGTACCGACACCACTGCGTAGAGAGGGGTTGGAGCGACTGTGAGCACTATGGGATCTCGCAGGCTATAACAGCTGGAGACATGCTAGAGGCCTCTGCAGTTGGACTACTGTCTTCACCGCACTTACCTCCATCAGTAGTTCCACAGTTGATAGCCACGTATTCGCGTGGATTGAGAAAAGTCGCGTATGGCCAGTACTTAGACGTTCTCCTATCAAAATTGCGCATTGAAGAGGTTAGAGAGAGTGATGTTCTCCTAGTCTACAAGTTGAAGACTTCATCGTACACAGTCGAACTCCCCCTACACCTCGGCGCCATAGCGTCCGGCTTACACAGCGAGAGACTGCTCAGAGAACTGTCTACCTACGCTATTCCAGCCGGTATAGCCTTCCAAGTGAGAGATGACATTATTGGTCTCTACGGAGACCCCAGCGTTACAGGAAAGCCCGCAGGTAGCGATGTAAGAAGCAAAAAGAAGACTCTACTGGTTGTCAAGGCGCTTGAACTAGCCTCTCCAGACGAGGCAAAAGTGATCAAGATGGTGTACAACGAGCTTAAAGAGCGTGAAATAACAGATGAACACGTAGAGCAGGTGAAGAGCATAGTGAAGACTAGTGGAGCGCTCGACTACTGCGAGAGATTAATAAAGAGCCACGTAGAGGCTGCGTTAAAGGCGCTTGAAGACTCTGTGGAGATAGGGCCCGTGGCTAGAGATGTCTTGAAGACCCTGACATATAAGCTCTCGTATAGAGAGAAGTGATGCCTAGAGCTTCTCGTGATCTACGCACTTCGGGCTCTCCACATCGTCTCCACGTGGAGGTATAAGTGGAGATTTTAATAGCCCGAACCCGACAGCTATGAAAAGCATGATTAAAAACACTACAAATAGATACACCGTAGCTTTCACTACAAACTGCTGAACCTCCGCCCTTGCGAAGAACATTAGGTAGGTATAGCCTGCAAGCACCAAAATAGACGTCGTCAACACCAGTACGCCGATAACTCTCCTACTGTTCACAAGACCACCAGCACGTCGGTTTTTCTTACTCGTTGCTATTACAGGTCAATTATAATAAAGGGGTGTAGTTAAAAGACTTACTCGAAGATTTTAAACTACTGGAGAGCGTCATGGGGAAGAAGAGGGGCGAGGTAGAGGAGTGGCTTAAGAGGCTCTTCTTCACTGGGTGTTTAAAGGACTACTTTATATTCGTTAAGTTCCGCGTAGATGGCGAGGAGACTTTGAAGCCGATACCCGGAGAGCTCGTTCTAGATGTGAGGAGGGGGTACATACACACAGCTAGTGGGGAGCAAATACCATTTCACAGAGTTGTAGAGATTAGGGATAAAAAAGGAGTAGTTGTGTATAAGAGAGGCTAGATCCATCCACGTAGTTTCATAGCTCTTACTACTCTATCTACAGCTATGACGTAAGCTGCAACTCTCATTGGGTACTCTGAGTACTTCTTTTGCCACTCATCAAAGACTCTATTGAAGTTTTGTGTCATTATCTTGTCTAGCCTCGTTAAAGCCTCTTCATCTGTGAGTATACAGCCCATCCTATTGTGTGCCCACTCAATCCAACTCATTGTCACCCCACCAGCATTCGCTAAGATGTCTGGTATAACCACAGCTCCTCTCTCATGGAGCACCTTGTCAGCCTCTGGTGTTGTAGGACCGTTCGCCCCCTCTGATATGATCTTCGCTTTGACTCTGTTAACGTTCTCCGCTGTTATGACGTTCTCTACAGCGGCTGGGACGAGGATGTCTACTGGTAGTTCTAGTAGCTCCATGTGGTTAGGTGAGACCTTGACATCTTCACCCTTGTAGTTGATGACCGCGCCAGTCTTTTCTTTGATCTCTATGAGCTTCTGGATGTCTAGCCCCTTCGGGCTGTAGACATAGCCCTTGCTATCACTAACAGCGACTACTGTAGCTCCCCACTCGGCTAGGTACTTAGCTGCATACATACCGACGTTGCCAAAGCCGTGCACGGCGACCGTCTTGCCTTCTAGTCCTCCTAGAACTCTCTTTGCAGCCTCTCTAGCTACTAAGGCTGTTCCATACCCAGTTGAAACAACTCTCGCGTATAGTCCACCTATCTCAGCTGGTTTAGCTGTGACAACGCCCCAGGCGTAGGAGGGCTTGCCAGTTATCTTCGCATACTCGTCGTAGTACCATGCCATCACTTGTGGGTTTGTGTATACGTCTGGAGCTGGTATATCGACGTCTGGATCGAGATCTCTAGCGAGCATAGCAAAGTACTTTCTACTAAGCTCCTCTAACTCGCGTTGACTGAGCGTCTTAGGGTCTACTCTAACAGCCCCCTTACCGCCACCATATGGTAGTCCTGCGAGAGCGCACTTCCAGGTCATCCACATAGAGAGCGCGACGGTCTCTCCCGCAGTGGCGTTTGGACTATACCTTATGCCACCCTTATATGGACCTAGCGCGCTATTGTGCTGGCTTCTCCACCCAATAAATGTCGCTAACTTGCCATTGTCTCTCCTAATTGTGACCTTCACTTGTATCAGCTTCTCAGGATGTCTTAGAACCTCCACAACATCGTCTAGAAGTCCCAGGATAGAGGCTGCCTCTCTGAGTTGTTTTACCGCCATTTGGTATACTGGGTCGTTTTCATATAGAGATGCGTACTCGGACATTAAACCACACCCCGTGACATACTATTAAGGTCTAGTTTAAAAACCTGTCATGATGCCGACTATAAGGGTATATAGAGTATATACGGTAACATAGAGTAAATACTCGTAGGAGATCAGCCCTCACACGGTTCTTCACTACTCAGAACCGAAGTCGCTCATCACCATGGATATATAGCTCTGCAGACCTTAATAACTATTGGTGACCGCTCTTGAAACCCGCTGTGCTAGTTATAGACATGCTTAAGGAGTTTGTATATGGACGCCTAAAGAGCCCAGGCGCCATCGAGATCATCCCGAGAATTAAGACGATCGTAGAGAAAGCTAGAGAGAAAGGTGTCCCAGTCATATACCTCGCAGACTCTCACCTCCCCTTCGACTCAGAACTGAGCATCTGGGGCCCACACGCAATGCGTGGAGACCCCGAAGCTGAGATAGTCGATGAGCTAAAGCCGGACTTAAAGAGAGATCTCGTGTTCTACAAGAGATCTTACAGTGGATTTAGAGAGACGGGGCTCGCCTACGCGCTGAGAGATTTAGGCGTCGACACGTTGATCTTGACAGGCATACACACTCATATATGCGTGCTTCACACAGCAATAGACGCTTTCTATGAGAGGTTTAAGTTGATCATTGTCGAAGACGCCGTTGCAGCATTTAGTAGAGAGGACCACGAGTATGCCCTCAAATATGCAAAGAGCGTTCTAGGAGCTCAACTAATGAAGAGCGAAGAGGTATTAAAACTACTAGAAGGCCTCTAGTTACACTTCTTTTTCCAATATTCAACTATCTCTTCTTCCACGGGGTCCAATCTCCCAACGATCACGAGGCTGTGTGGTGGTGGGGGATACCTATAGTTTTTCAGTTTATAGAGCTGTTCAGCGCAGATCTTCTCGTCTCTCCAGCCTAGTCTAGCGAGAGCTATTGACAGCCGCTCTCGCAACATGTTTCGATAGTCAAGATCTATCAGTATGTCTACAGCTTCAGGTATGCTCATAGCTCTCGACTCTTCTACTTTCAGATCTAGGAGCACGAGTGTATGTAGACCTCTCGATAGGTTGTCGTATATGACGTCGAGTGTACTAAGCGGCTTAAAGTGCTCTGGATATATGAGCGTGACGATCTTTCCAAACCTATAGGACTGTAAGCCGAGCCTACTATAAGCCATCGTTAGGATCGATAGTCCGTGGACTACCTTGAACTCCACGCCTCGTTTAATCGCCTCGCTGAGTATGGCGTCGTGCGTAGTAGCTATAAATGGGTCTCCTGGAGCCGCTATTGCAACTACCTCTCTTCGAGCTCTCTCCACAATCCTCGCTATCGATTCGCCCTCTAGATCTCTCCGTTTAGCTAAAATGAACTCTGCACGTGGATTTATATCTCTCAAGAGTTCGAGTGGATCTTCGTAGAGAGAGGTGTAAGTGTCAACATAGATCACATTTGCTCTCTCAAACCACTCATACGCTTCTCTGGTCAGGTGTTTAAGAGAGTATCCAAGCCCTACAAATACAAGCAAATTAAACACCACCTCTCAATATTTAGTGAACTACTTACAAGTCGCATATTTGTATGTGACACGCGCGAAGTACAGTAGTGAAGTTAGGTACATCGCTGTTAAGAGGATCAAGAAGTAGGTGTGTGTAGCCACGATCGCGGCTGCCGCTTCTCTAATCGCTGGGATAGCATGTAGATATAACACTAGCTTGTAGTAAGTGTTTAATGGGTCTGCTCTGTAGGATTGATAGAGAATGTAGTGTGAAGATTTCCACGAGAGGTCTTCAAATATGAATATATCTGCACCAGCAACCATGAACACGAAATCGCTGAGAAAACCAAATATAAACCCGACCGCCAAGTTTACAAATATATATAAAGCACTCAGTCTTTCTCGCAATTCTACTCTATTTAATTTAGATATAAGTACTATGAAGAGTGGAGCTACCCAGAGAAAGTAGTTTATATTTCCAACCTTAGATAGCACTAAAAGCCCTACCAAGACAGAGATAAAGTATTTCAGGTAAAAGCCACTTTTACAGCTATCCACCTCTCTATAGGCTTTTATGGCGATAACTACTAGGAACACTACGTATAGGTAGAGCCAAGCCCTTGAAATAGATTGCATCAGCTCGATCACTTGTAAGTCGTAGTTGTACAAGTAGATAATTGTTGCCCACGCGCTTAGTTGTTGTGGAGGCCTCTTTTCATGGAATATGAGGACCTTCTCGATGAAACTCCATGGTGAAACTATGAAAAAGGGCGCTATGATCGCCGCTACTGTAACCACCGCCGCTCCGATATAGGTGAAGATGGTCTTGAACTTCCTCTTCTTGGCTAGATATATTATCGGTATTATGCCTAGAACTGCGAGCGCCTGTTTAATTAAACTTGCAAGTGCGAGGTATATAGCACCTCTCTCGAACTTCTCTTTCTCGAAGCTTAGAAGAGCAAGCAAGATTAAGGGGGCGACGAGAACATCGAACTGGTATGTCATGAGGACGGTGTAGGCGACAACTGTGAATAACCAAAGCCTACCAGCGAGCTTACCATAGTTTCTTCGAAGTATAAAGTAGGTTGCATTAAACCCCACTAGTAGTGGTAACTTGTCGATCGCTACCTGAGCTAGAAGGTTCTCGCCGAAGAGGCTTGTTGCAACAGCGTGTGGCGCAATAAAAACTAAGACCGCGAGAGGCGGGTAAGCGACTTTCACCTCCTGCGCGTAGAGCTCTAGTAACTTGCCCTCTACAGCATACCTATACCAATAAATAAAGTAGCTTACATCGTAATAGTTCCACCCAAATATCATAATGTATATCGCCACAGCGTTAGCGACAAGTAAGCCAAGGTGCTCTCTAATCAACTTGAAAAGACCGGCTCTGCTCAAAATGTTGACCCCTCACTATAAACACTAAATGAGTAGCACGTGGCCTCTGAGTGTAAGAATGCAAGCACGTGATTTAAGTGTTGCTACCTCTCGATCGATCTAGCGCCGTCCACATGGAGGCGATCCTCCTAGCACTAGCCTACCAACTCTACAGAGAGACTGCACGTCTACAATAGGCTTTTTAAGTCGTGATCGAACTTGACGGGGTTTCGCTAGTGTTTGTTAGTCAATAATACTCCTAACGTTGTTAGATATCTTGGAGCTTTGCGTGATCTAGGTGTTACGTGTATGAGCTACACGTACGTTAAGATCGGTGGAAGCTTCATAACGTTTAAAGAGCGCCCTGTGACCTTGAACTATAGAGCTCTAGACTCTCTTGGTGAAGTGTTAGATAGGGTTTATGGCAAGACAAAGTTGATCGTGGGGAACGGCGGCGGCAGTTTTGCACACTACACGGTATTAAAGTATAGAGAGGGTGGTTCGTTAAATCTCCTCGTTAAGTGCCATGAGTCTACGAGGGCCTTGAATCGGATAGTAGTCGACTACCTAGTGACCAGGGGGATCCCGGCGACGAGCGTTCAAACAAGCGCGATAGTACACTATAACGATAGCGAAGAGCGCTTTGAAGTGTTTTACAAGCCGATTGAAACCCTTGTAGACGTAGGGGCGATCCCCGTGGTGTATGGAGAGTGCATTCCAACGAAAAGAGGGGTGCTAGTTTTGTCTACAGAGAAGGTGTTCGAGTTGATGTCTGAGTTCTTAAGGCCAAAAAGGGTGGTTTTATTGACAGATGTAGCTGGGGTATACACGTGTGATCCTAAGAAATGTAGCAACCCAGAGCTCATAAAGAAGATCACGCCAAGCAACGTGGACTATATACTAGGCATTTTGAGAGGGCAAAGCGAGGTAGACGCGACTGGCGGCGTATATGGAAAGATCCTCACTATGAGCAAGCTCGCTAGTAGATTCAAAACTGAGGTGATCATAGTGTCAGGCTTCGATGTCGACGCTGTTGTAGAAGCGATTATGGGGGGTACACCAGAGAAGTCGACGTTGATCACCTACGAGTGATCTAGACTATGTATAGAGCTAGCTCACCCCTATTGAAATCTACGTACACCTCTCGCTTCCCCGAGAGAATGATCGCCGCCTCCGTCGGCCCTAAGACGATGTAGTCTAGAAGGAACATACCAGACGTTATGATCGTCGCGAAGCTTCCAACTCTCGTGTTTGTAACTCTAATATTGCAGAGATGCGTGTTCAGCTCTTCGAGCGTCTTCACCTTTTCACTACAGTCTACCCCGACCTCCTCGTAATAGATGTAAACCACCTTCTTCTTCCCACCTCTAATGCTATGTACTCTATACCCCTGCACGTTGCTAGCTGACACGATCCTCTGTCTGATCTCCATGAGGAGCCCTCCCTCTATCCTCAAGTAGTCGCCTCCCACCACCACCCGAATACACTTATCCCCTAGTCTCACGTAGTGCTCCTCCAATACGCTTCACACCACATCCTGTCTCGGCTTTTCCACTTATAAGCTACGTGAATTAATCTAATTACTCATGGTGAGCTCTACATGCCTAAGACGCCGAGCGTTTTGCTTAGAGAGGAGCTCGCGCAGAGAAACATCGAGTTGCTGGATATCTATAGTTTTAAAGACCGCGACATAATTAGAGCTCGCGATAAGCTCACGGGGAGGATAATACTGTATGTTTCCAAGAGAAAAGTAAGCACCTTGACGTCAAAAGAGGAGATAGTAAAACTTGTTGAGGAGATGTTAAGATCTAAGTAAAACGCTTCGAGGTCGCGTTTGCTAGTAGAGACTCCCAGTGAGAAGGTTATTGTGTTCGCCTCCTAAGTCTTATCCACGTGGTTTCTAGCCCTTTATCCATTAGTTGTATTCCATGTTTCAGTAGCTCGCTTCGAATGGTGTCTGCTAGGTCGTACATGCCTCGTTTTCGAAGCTCCTTTCTAACATCTACAATTATTTTCAGTAGAGCTTCAACTTCGCTCTCTACGCCCTCCTCGACCCTTTCTTCAAACAGAGCAAATACGTAGTTAGCAGCTCTCAGGGTTTTTAGAGCCTGCGTGGTGAGCATGTATTTTGGGTTGTACTGTATATCTTTAAAGACTAGTGTTAGAAGCTTACTAAGAGCCGCTATAGCTTCTGGCGTATTGAAATCCTCACTGAGAGCTCTATGGAACTCTAAATCGATCCTTCTCAGCTCTAAGAGTAGTTTTAAGTCTTCATCTGTCAAGTAGTGTGGACTATGTTGCTCTCTCTGAAGCTTTACTAGGAGATCGTACGCTGACACTATGCGATTGTACAGTTTCTCAATATGCTCTATTGACTCTTCTGAGAAGCTAAGAGGCTTTCTATAGTGAACGTGAAGGTACCAAAGTCTAAGTACTCCAGGTTCCCACCTCTTTAAAGCCTCTCTCATTGGGACTATATTGTGGAGACTTTTACTCATCTTATCTGCCCCGACAGTCACCATGCCTGTGTGCATCCATATCGAGACCCAGGGTCTCTCTCCAAAGAACGCCTCGCTCTGAGCTCTCTCATTCTCGTGGTGTGGAAAGATCAGGTCTGTCCCACCCCCATGAATATCGAATCTCCCTCCAAGATACCTAGAACTCATAACGCTACACTCTATATGCCAGCCAGGACGCCCCTTACCCCATGGGCTCTCCCAGTACGGCTCTCCAGGTTTCGCCGCCTTCCACAGAGCGAAATCGTATGGCTTCTTCTTCTCACTAACAAACTCTGGCTCTTGGCTCCAATACTCTCTCTCTAACCTCCCCGACAACCTTCCGTAATCATCGTACTTATCCACCTCGAAGTAGACACTACCACTAGGTGCTACGTAGGCGTACCCTTTATCTATTAGCACCTGTATGAACTCTATTATCTCCTTGATGTGATCTGTTACTCTTGGGTGGTGATCCACCCTAACTCTCAGCTTCTCGAGCGCTTCGAAGTAATCTCGCGTGTACTCTTCAACTATCTCTCTCCAGTCTCTCTTCTCTTCGTTAGCCCTTCGAATGATCTTGTCATCTATGTCGGTTATGTTCATTACGTGAACTACGTTGTAGCCTCTGAGTGTTAAATACCTTTTAAGAGAGTCGTAAACTACGTAGGTTCTTCCATGACCGACGTGCGTGTAGTCGTAGACTGTAGGCCCACACACGTAGATCTTGACGGTCTTCGGCTCGACAGGTCTTAGCTCTACCTCCGACTTACTCAGCGTGTCGTAGAGTCTTATCTCTAGCTCTCTAGACACAATGCTCTACACACCTTCTACACGTAGTAGGTAGCAAACACCTCCATTATTACCTCTCCAGTCTTAATAAAGATTTCTGCGAGCTCCTCGGTAGTCAAGTACTTCTTAAACGCCTCTTCACCATGAAGCACATCGCTCACTACGAGAACACACGCTGTTTCAAACCCTCTCATCCAGCCCAGCGCGAAGAGAGTTGCTGCTTCCATTTCAACAGCGATGATCCCATAATGCTCCATTTTAGATGCAAAATCAGGTGATTCGGCATAAAACGCGTCGCTGGAGAATACAGGGCCCTTCTTGTAGGGGATGCCCCTTCTATCCATCTCCATCATTATGCGAGTTGTCAACACGGGGTCTGGCGATGTGGGGGCGCATATTCCAGGCATGTACTGCCCCAGTCCACATCCACCAGTAGTGTAGGCTGCCCCCGTCGCGACGATCACGTCTCCAATCCTCGTGTCACGCCTAATTCCACCAGTCGTTCCAAGCCTAACGATCCTTCTAGCGCCTAGCTGGTGTAGCTCCTCGAAGACGATCGCCGCGCTCGGACCCCCGATCCCGTGTGTTGCTATTGTGATAGGGGTGTTCTTGTAAAACCCTGTGACAACTATTAGGCCTCTATGCCTATTGACAACTCTCGTATCTCGAAGAAGCCCTGCTAGGATGTCTACACGTCCTGGGTCTCCCACAGCTATGATGTTCTCTGCGATATCCCCCTTTGAAGCCTTTATGTGAATAGGCATGGACATCACCTCCCCCGGCTCTTCCTTCTTTTACGTGAACCTCTCCTAGATCTCGTCTTTCTACGCTCTCCTATTTTAACCTTCGCTTTCGAGAGGGCTAGTTCGTGTGGAAAGAGTAGGCGAGCGTACTCGCTACATTCAACTACTATGAAATCGTAGTCAATGCCGTGGATCAATAGGTCTCCCTCATATACGAGTAGCTGAGAGCTCGGTCTAAACTCGTATACCACCTTACAGTTCGTGGGCTCGAAGCACTTCACTAAAAGCACTCGTCTCAGGTACTGGGGTTTAGGAGAGATCACCGTTGAGCCTTTAAGCGCCTCTCCCTCACCGATTACAACTCGCTGCCCCAAAGTCTCAACCTCTAATATGTTAAAGGTGTCAGCGGATCTCTCTCTGACTAGATACTCTCCTGCAATCTCTAGTAGCTTGTTTATTACGCTCTCTCCAGGCTTCAAATCCTCTACCTCTCTCAGTTCCCACTTCTCCTCTACAACTCTATATCCAGTAAGAGCAACGTCCTCTAGTCGCTCCTCGACAGGTTTCAATTTTAGCAACTTAGTAGCTATTCTCATAGTTGTACACGCCTTAACAAGATATATCCCTCTGAAAAATATTACCTATTACTGTGGTGGTTTACTTGGAGGTCAAGATCTTCGCGATCCCGATCAAGATACCCGAGGGAGCTAACGTCATAATTGGTAGAAGCCACTTCATAAAGACTGTTGAGGATATCTACGAGTCTCTAGTCACCAGTGTTCCAGGGATCAAGTTTGGTCTCGCTTTCAACGAAGCTAGTGGGAAGAGACTTGTCCGCTACGAGGGCAACGACGAAGAGCTCGTTAAAGCCGCGATCGAAGCAGCCTTGAGTATCGGTGCTGGACACACATTTGTCCTCTTCATCAGGGGGGCTTACCCCATAAACATTTTGAATCAACTAAAGATGGTGCAGGAGGTTGTCTTGCTATATGTAGCCACTGGAAACCCCGTACAAGTCATAGTGGCTGAGACCGATCAAGGCCGCGCTGTCATCGGCGTTGTAGATGGATATTCACCACTAGGCGTAGAGGGCGAGGAAGATAAGAAGGAGAGAAGAGAGTTCTTGAGAAAGATCGGCTATAAGAAGTAGAGAAGTAGAGATTAGTAATCAGCGCTCGACTCACTCAAGACTTCAACAATGTGCCCTATTAAAACATCCCCTTGTACTTTGACTATTTTTACTTTTACTCTCGAACCACTTGTAGCGTTTGGTATCACTATTCTAAAACCCCTATAGTTGACCACCCCGTTGCCCTTATCATCGATGTCATAGATGTTCACGACCACTACATCGCCCACTTCAAGGCGCTTCTCATCGTGCCCTCTGATCGACGGATATATGCTGAGTCTCCTTATGTCGCTACTATAAGGCGTCCAATCCTTCTTTCCTCTCTCTCTAGCCACGTTAACACGCCGGTTTCATGCTTAGAGCTATAAATGAGATAGGGCCTTAAAAAGATTGTGGTGTTGCGCTTTGGAGCTAGACTTCTTGAGACACATAGTTAACCCGATGGTAGATGACTATGTCGCTCGAGGGCTGATCTCACCTAAAGACGCTATTGAAGTTAAGAGAAGGGTTTTTCAAGCTGAAGCTAGGTATGGATTTAGCGTTTACGGCGGATCTCTAGATAACCTAGCGAGGTATCTAACTTCTCGAGACTTCGAGGAGCTAGTTGAGTTCTTACGTGGTATTGGTGCATTGCAACTCGCTTTAGACCTCTTGAGCGCTGTAGAAGAGCGTTACAGTAGTGTAGAAGGGGTTGTCAAGGCCGCTCGAGCTGTAAGAGAGCGCATACTTCAGGCTATGAGAGCCTCCGGAGAGGTCGAAGTAGCTAAGAAGTGCCTTGGTATTGAAGAGTTGTCGAACGCTATTAGGGAGAAGCTCGAGCCTCTAGAGTTGAGCGTCGATAAAAACGCTATTCGTGCTTTGTTAAAAGGGGACATCGAAGTAGTGTTGTCTTTTCACAAGAAGCACATTAAAGTCACATTTAAGTTTAAAAGAGGTGTACAGGCTCAAATTATTTCAACAGCGCTTAAACGGGTAGCAAGCCTTGTCGAAGAAGCTATTTGTATTTGATTGTGATGGCGTGCTAACAGATAGTAAGAGTAGTTGGTTGCTACTACACGAGTACTTTGGAAGCAAAGATAACACTTACTTTGCAGATCTATATAGACGAGGCTTGATCTCCTACCTCGACTGGATGAAGATAGACATAGCACTAATGATCCAGAGTCGAGGAGGGCCTATAAAGCGCGAAGAAGTCGAAAAAGCCTTATCAACAGTCAACATTAAACCCAGCGCTAAGCTGGTAGTGGATGAGATAAAGAGACGTGGACACTACGTTGCAGTCGTCAGTAGTGGTGTGGACATGCTTGTAGCTAGAGTGTGTCGAGAGCTCGGTATAGATATTTGCCTATATAACGAGTTGCTATTCGCTGGAGATGAGCTTATACCCGGTGGTGTAGACCGAGTTCCACTCTTGAAGAAAAGAGAGATCATAGCCAACTTGGCGAAGAGCCTCGGCATTGGGTTGGAGAACACCGTATACGTTGGAGACAGCGAGTGGGACATAGAGGTATTCAAAGCTGTAGGGGTCTCCATAGCTGTATGGCCATGTGGCGAGGCATGTAAACACGCAAAATACGTAATTAGAGACCTAGAAGAGCTACTAAACCTTGACATTATATAAGTGGCTAGTAGAAACTCTTAATTGAGGGTTTATTGAGTTTTCACGGCGGGTTTTAGAGTTGGTTGACTGGTTTATAACGCTTATTAATCTCAGACCAGACGCTCTATCCGTATGGAACGACCCGGTTGTAAGAGAGAGGCTTTCCAACTACTATAGCATTATGAAGAATGAGAAGCCCGCGAGGTTTATTGTAGCTAAGCTATTGAAGGTCGATATAGACCCCTACTCAAAGGACGTTAGTGACGAAGAGCTCTGGAGAATACATGAGAAGCTAAAGTATGAATTTCAAAAGTTCTACGCTGATGTCAGCTCAAAGGGCCTTAGAGAGGTTGATAAGTATGAAAGGCCTAAATACAGCTACCTTGACGTTAAAGTGGCACTTGCATATAGACTTATGAATCCATGTAGACTATGCGAGAGGAGGTGTGGAGCGCTTAGGCTGAGCGGCCGGCCTGGAGTGTGTACGATGGATAAAGATCCCATAGTTCACAGCTACTTCCACCATATGGGTGAAGAAGCCCCTCTCGTCCCTAGTGGTACGATATTCTACGGTGGCTGTAACTTCAAGTGTGTCTTCTGCCAGAACTACGATATTAGCCAGGTGAACCCGCGTGGAGGCGAGAGGCTCACGCCCATGGAGCTTGCAAAGATCCAGACATACTTGAGAAGAACAGGTGCAAGAAATATAAACCACGTTGGAGGAGAGCCAACACCACACGCGGCATTTATACTTGAAAGCTTCAAGTACCTAGATGTAAATGTGCCTCAACTGTGGAACAGTAACATGTATATGTCCGAAGAGCTCACAAGCATACTTGAAGACGTGATCGACATTTGGCTACCTGATTTGAAGTATGGCAACGACGAGTGTGCTTGGAGACTAAGCAAGGTCAGAAACTACTGGGCTGTTGCAACTAGAAATATCAAACGCGCCCACGACTCGGGAGATATAATCATCCGCCACCTAGTGTTGCCAAATCACATAGAGTGTTGTACGAGGCCCGTTCTCGAGTGGATCGCCAAGAACGCTCCAAGAGCTCTTGTAAACATAATGGATCAGTACAGGCCGGAACACCTAGTTGCTAAGTATCCACACATGTTTAAAGACATTGCGAGAAGGCCGAGAGCTAGCGAGATGCTAGAGGCGTATAGAATAGCAGAAGAGCTTGGAATAATCTACAAGCCAGTTTCATAAACACCACATCGTAGGTGGATACCTAGTGGAGGAGCTATCCGAGTACTATTTTGACAACTTCTACAGAGTTCTCGTCGTGAAGAGTAGTGGTGAATACCTAGTCTCTGTGGACACGTACATCGCTGGCTGGTATCATGGACCTCCACAAGAGCTCTGCATTGAAGACACCTGCTTGCTCTATAAGGAGGTGTATTTTGAGGAGGCCGCGTCTCTACCATGTAAACCAGCGAGAGTCGTGATCGTAGGTTCGAAAGTGAGAGATAAAGTTGAAACTATCAACGTTAAGTGGGTCTGTAGAGAAAGACCAAGTGATGAAGAAGTGAAGAGGCTATATGAGATCTCGTGGACACTCGCGCGAGGATACCCAGTAACTTAAATGCGTCTCTTCGAAATCTCGCTTATAAAGCTACTTCAATAATATATACCACTAGCTACACCTCGAAGGCTAGGCGGAAAAGGTGTCTGTGGAGAGCTTCATGTCAGGCGCATTTAAACCCAAATTGACTGCTACTAGGTGGGATCCTAGTAGAGAGCTAGAACTACTGAAGATCTGGGAGGAGGAGAGGCTATACGAGTTCAAGTACTCGCCAGATGATCAAAGGGAGATCATCGCAATCGACACTCCACCACCATACGCTAGTGGCAAGTGGCATGTTGGCGGTGCTGCCCACTACGCTCAGATAGACATGGTTGGAAGGTACTTTAGAATGAAGGGTTACAACGTTATACTTCCATTCTATGCTGATAGAAATGGGCTACCTGTAGAGGTTCAAGTTGAGAAGGCTTACGGGCTCAATGCGCATGAGCTAGCTAAAACCCCTGAGGGTAGACTAAAATTCCTCGAGTTATGCAAGGCGTTTCTAGACAAGATGGAGAAAGAGATAGTGAACGTGTGGAAGAGACTTGGTTGTAGCTTTGACTACTGGCTAAATGGCACTGATAGTCCTGAGTATAGGAAGATCACTCAAGCCACGTTCATCGAGCTCTACAAGAGAGGTCTAATATACGAGGCTGAAAGACCTGTAAACTGGTGTCCTCGCTGTAAAACAACCTTAGCTGATGCCGAACTAGAGTATGTCGAGGAAGATGCGTTTCTATACTACATTAAGTTCCCACTAAAACGCTCCAACGAATACGTCGTCGTAGCCACGACTAGGCCAGAGCTACTCAGAGCTTGTAAAGCCCTAGCGTTTAACCCGAGAGATCATAGGTATTCCTGGCTTGAGGGGGGAGTTGCGATCAACCCACTATATGGCCACGAGATGCCAATACTAAAACACGACATTGTAGACCCAGACTTTGGCACAGGCTTAGTAATGATTTGTAGTTATGGTGACCACGCAGACGTGGTTATGTTTAGAGATCTAAAGCTAGAGCCCACGGTCGTGGTTGATAGAGATGGCAGACTTACAAGTGAAGCTGGCGAGTTAGCCGGTCTCACTATTAGAGAAGCTAGAGAGAAAGCTGCAAAGATGCTTCAAGATAGAGGCTACTTGGTGAAAGTCGAGAAAATAAAACACAATATCCCAGTGTGTTGGAGGTGTAAAACGCCAGTTCAAATAATACACGCTAAAGAGTGGTTTTTAAAGCAGCTTGAGTTCAAAAACGATCTTCTAGCGCTGATCGACCAAATAGAGTTCAAGCCGGAGTTTCACAAGGTTAAGCTGGTAGCGTGGATCAACTCGATAACGACAGACTGGCCTATAAGCAGAGACAGGTTCTACGCGACCGAGGTGCCTGTATGGAGGTGTAAAAAGTGCAACTCTGTGTTGGTCCCAGAGCCTGGGAGGTATTATCAACCCTGGAGAGAGCCAGCACCATGGGATAAATGCCCAGTCTGTGGGGCACCTCGATCTGAGATTGAGGGTGAAAAGAAGGTTTTTGACACCTGGTTTGACAGCAGTATATCAGTACTCTACGTGGCTGGCTATGGGAGAGACCCGCAGCTCTTTGAGAGGGCTATCAAGAACGCTCTGAGGCCGCAAGGAGTAGATATCATTAGGACCTGGCTCTACTATAGCATATTGAGAGTCTACCAGATACTCGGGAGACCCGCGTTTAGATGGGTTAGATTGAGTGGTATGGGGCTTGATGAGAAAGGAGAAGCTATGCACAAGTCTAAGGGTAACATTATAGACCCAGACCCATACCTTGAGAAGTATGGTGCAGATGCATTTAGATTCTGGGCTGCAGCTAGCGCTAAGCTTGGATATGACTATAGGTTTAGCGAGGCGACGATAAAAACTGGTCTACTATTCGCTACGAAGTTGTGGAACATCGCGAGGTACATCTCAAGCTTCCCCGAACCTTCATCCTACGTGTTAAGGCCTATTGATAGGTCAACACTAGCATTACTGAATAGACTGATAGTTACAGTAGACACTGCTTACAGAGACTTAGACGTCTACGTGCCGATAACAGAGATATACAACTTCACCTGGAACTACTTTGCATCTCACTATCTCGAGCTCACGAAGAGTAGAGCGTACAACACCGCTGGAAAGTACAGCGAGGAGGAGCAGAGAGGTGTGTGGTATACGCTCCACTATACACTTAAGACGTTGTTAAAGCTACTAGCCCCGATAATGCCGTTTGTAACAGATGCGATATACAGAGAGCTCTATGGTAGAACAGTGCATAGAGAGGCGTTCCCAGAGCCTGAAGAGGAGTACTTAGAGGAGTCTCCAGAACTAGCTAATAGAGTAGTAGAGGTAAACCACGCGATCTGGAGATATAAGAAGTCGCGGGGTATGAAGCTGTCACAGCCCCTAGATGTAAAGGTCTACCTACCAGCCACTATTGCACCAGCTCTTGAAGAGCTCGTAGACCTGCACGGGCTAGTGAATGTGGAGATATATGAAGAGAGACCTCCAGAGAAAGCTATCGATATTGGTGGAGGGGTCTTCGTAGAGACTACTTAAATATGCTCTTTTGAATACTCCACAAAACCCTCTCTACTCTAACTTTAAAAGGGGGCCTCCCGTAGACAGGGCGTACAAAGCCCTTTCTAATAGCCTCTAAGACTTCTTCTACCTTCAACTCAGAGACCTCTATCAACGTGTATGCCGCTCCCACCTCCTCTACTACGTGTGCATCGCTATTTGCCAACCCGGGTTTTCCAAGGAGTTTTGCCGCCTCTATCGCTCTATAGTTCGCCCCCTTCGTACTAGAGGCGTTCCAGACTTCAATAGCATCCCAGTCTTTATACTCATAGATCAAGTCTCCAACACCCAATCTTAAGACGTCAAATGGGTGTGCAGGCACGACGAGACACCCCTCTCTATGCGCAACCTCGATCAGCTGATCTACTCTCCTGGGGGAGTTGAACTCCTTTACACAGTAGACTAAGATGTCCCCCTCGCTCGTTCTAACCTCTATGCCAGGTACTACCAGCACTCCTCGACTTCTACCATATCTTACCGCGTGAATGCTTCCAGCGAAAGTGTCGTGGTCTGTTATCGATATAACGGATAGCCCTCTCTCTAAGGCTACCTCTACTATATCTAGTGGGCTATTCCTACCATCACTAAACGTCGAGTGTATGTGTAGGTCGGCTTTGACCAGCAATAGAGCACACCGCTGAGGTTATATGATTATCGCGAGGTTATTATAAATGGTGTCGGCTCTTGTCTGTTAAAGTGGTAGTCGACGTTGAGAAGTGCGACTTATGTGGTTTATGTGTAGAGTACTGCCCATCATACGTCTTCACAATCGTAAAGGGTAGAGTTGTAGTGGAGGAGTCTAGGTGCATTGAGTGCTATGCATGTATCCCGCTGTGCCCGAAAGGAGCTATCAAGGTTGAGGTAGTATAGGAGAACTAGGTGTTGCTACTCGAAGTATGGCTTCAACTCGCTTCTACAAAATGGACACTTGTAGTGGACTTTTCTAGCATCTGCATGGCAAAAATAAGCCTTTACACCGTTAGCAAGACACTTTGGGCAGTAGTATATGTTCTTCAAGTCGTAGCCGTGGAATATGTCTAGTGTCGTAGCACATATTATACACTTCTCAGTTGTCCACCCCTTGTGCCCCGGCTTATTAGCACCTCTAAGTAGCCCAATAGTCATTTATTTCACCCTACTCCACATTACTAGTTTTAGAGGGGTATTTAAAGGAGGCGGTGAGCTGTCAACATGATTATCGTTTCAACATCTGATGTTCACAGCCCCGAGAACCTGCCACTATTCCTAGAAGCTCTTAAAAACATAACCTCCGAGCCAGATCTAGTCATATTCGCTGGAGACATGGTCGACAAGAACAAGGTGTTCATGTTGAAACCCGTTGTAGAGGCTACCCTTAAGCGATTCCCCAAGTCGAAGATCATCGCTATATTTGGAAACGAAGAGTATAGGGGTTATGAAAAGCTCTACATATCTCTCTACAAGGAGGTAACGTGGTTAAACGACGACTACATAGTGCTTGGAGATAACGAGCTATGCATTATAGGCACTAGAGGAGCTCTTGACAAGCCAACGACTTGGCAGGCAAAGAACATACCTGATATTCAAAAGATCTACTCTGAACTACCATATCGTATAGAGAAAATGGCTCTAGAGCTTAGAGGACATGGCTGTAAAAAGATCATACTAGTCTCACACTATGGCGTGACAAGAAAGAACCTTGTTGGTGAAAAAGAAGAGATATACCCATACTTAGCCTGCACTAAGTTCGAAAAGATCATTAGGAGAGAGGTCTTCGACGTAGTAATACATGGGCACGTCCACTTGGGGGTCTACGAAGTGGTTTACATCCGCGATGTACCAGTGTACAACGTGTCACTACCAGCTAGAAGGAAGCTTGTTGAATTAAAAGTTTAGCTCTTGAGCTCTAGAAGGGTTTCACAATGGAGGAGGAAGCTTTAAGCACTACTAAAGCCCTAGTACGTGGTGCACTTATCGGTTTAAATGCTTACATCAAGCCTGGAGGGCTACATAGACTAGCCCCCTTGAAAGCTGTAGATAGCATCACTTGCAACTTAACTAGTAGCATCGACGGGATTGTCGAGGCTTATATTATAGGCGCTAGAATGAGGAGAGGAGAGCTAGCGGCTACGAGTGTAGATTACGCTAGGATCTTAGGAAGCCCCTTAAAGGAGTCTTTTAGGAACTGCGAAGGGGTTTACCCAGAGATCTTGATACCTCTATCGGTGATCAGCCATGTTATCGGACATAGTGGCGTAGAGAGCGTGCTCGACGAGAGTAGTAAGTTCAAGAGATCTCTCGAAGTCGTCAATAGTGTAAGCAGGTGGAGTGATATTAAGCAACTAATAGACCTCTTCAAGGCCGTTGGTAGGTCAGACATGTACGACCACCTCCAATCTGTTGGGTACACACAGCTCGCTATATTGAGGTCTGGAGCTACACTAAACGACGTCTTCAGGGTTTTAAGCTCGAAGTGGCGTGGTTTTTCCATCATCGACTCTAAAGAGGGTGTCGTGTTTCAATATGTTAAACAGCTCAGCGACCTATATAGGGAGTACAGGAGCTTAGAAAACGCCGTTGTAGCCTTCTACATGGAGCTGATAAAGCAACACCTACCATCAAACTTGCAAGAGAGAGCTAGAGAAGCGCAGAACTGCAAATACATGTCTACTCCAGAGTGCGCCAAGATCATGTATGAACTAGACTTGACCTTGAGGAGGAGTAAGATAAGCTTTGAATGGGCGAGCGAGATCGCAGTGCTAGTTTCAGCTATAGGCTCTTTCGAGGGGTTAAAGTGATCGCCTATCCAGCTCTTCAAGTAGGAGGTCGAGTAGCCATCGGACTCTCTCTGTGTATTTATCCGCTAGCCTTTTCGATGTTTCATAAAACATCAGTTCGTGGAGCCTGAGTATCTTCTCGTAGAAGTGGTTAATAGTTTCTTTAAGCTCTCTACCCCTTCTCTCTCCATAGAGAAAGACTCGTATAAAGCCCACAACCCCAAGAGCATCTAGTTTATCTGCGTCACTCAAGAGCTTCGCGAGATCGCTCAGGTTATCACGCCTCTTATTTGCATAGCTAAAGCTATGGGCCATGATCGACTCTACGACCTCTTCGACTTCTTCATTTGAACACCCCGCTTCGCGTAGTAGCTCTCGAGCTATTGTAGCTGAGTAGTACGCGTGAGGCTCTCCCACAGCCCTTCCAACATCATGTAGATACACTGCTAACTCGAGTAGTAAGGGGTCTACTCTAAGCTTCTCGCTTACAACTATCTTTAGTGCCCACTTGTAGACTCTCTCAACGTGTTGTAACCCGTGTTCAAACGACTTATCGTACATAGTCCTCGCGATCTCCAGTACGGTCTTAGACTTTAGGGGGTCGCACATGTCTACCAGCACACTCGAGTAGCGTTTTAACCGTGCTCATTGGAATATCGATGCCGTATTTAGCTTTAAACTCTCTAGCCACTTCTACAGGGTCGAAGTGAGCGTTGACCACGACACCTGTAAATAGCCATGTAAATGTATCTAGAAGTAGACACGGAGTCTTTAATAGATTGCAGACTTCGCCCCAAGCTCTTCTCACCACACTTGAGGCTTTCCCGCTAGTTAACATCTTGGCACAATAACTCACATCTCTACAAGCCTCTATCTCCACTAGACAGCTCGTAATGGCTAGTAGAGCGTTCCTATAATCCACCGGCATATCTATACCTGAGAAGTCTACTCTACGCCCACTGGCTATGCATAGGTATCCATACATCTTAGCTGTAAAAACCATGGTCTTACTACTCTCTTCAACTCCAAGATGCTTAGAGAGCGACTTTACGAGCTCCTCGAGATCGCTACAATATACATATGGATCTCGAGACAGGCTCTTAATAACGCTCGACGTGAGGGCCCTCCTTACTCTATTGATCTTTTGCTCAAGCCCCCACGTAGACCTGACATTTCTCAAAAACTCCTCGAACTTGGAGTCTAGAGGCTTTGAGTCGCGTATCTTAAAGAACTCAGAGAACCTTAGCCAGTACTCTTCACCTCGAATACCTAGTCTATAGCTGATTAGAGCATTAAGAACTACTGGTATAGCTGCATCTCCATCAATCGAGTCGACTAGACTTTTTATAGCAACGAATTGAGGGTCTTTTAAAATCAAGCGCTCTAGGTGCTTGACAACGCTCTTTAAAGCCTCAACAACCAATTGAACTCTATCTTCGCGGATTCTAGGCTCACCCGTAGACATAGCACTTAGACCTCTAAGGATATAATCGTGTCTTACAAAATCAATATGCTCTAGAGCTTAGAGCTGATTAGAATGGCTACAATAGTCTTGACGTGTAAAGGAGACACTATTGTCAGTATTGAAGAAGCTGAAGAGCTCGTAGTATTCGATGTAGAGTCCAAGTCTATAGTGACTAGAATTAAGAAGCCAAAGCAACTTGAGCTTCTAGAGGATATGCTTGAAGAGTACGATCCATGGGCTATAGTTACAAGTCGAGTTACCGACGAGACCTTTGAATTGTTGAGAGAAATGGGGTTAAAGGTGGAGCTTGTCGAGACAAGGAAGATAAAAGACTATCTTGAGGAGGTGTTTGGATAGATGAGTTCAAGCCTTATTAGACATGTGATCATTGACGTGAAACCTCGAGATCAAGCTGTTGGTGAGAAGATCCTCAATACTATTAAAACCCTGTGCGTAGAACACTACTCGAGAGCGATCGCTAGTGGCACTGTGTCTCTACATGAATGTCGTAGTGGACTCGTGTACATCTACAATAGGAGTGGAGCTCTCTACATAGATATTGTTGGCGACGAAGAGGTTTTCGAGGCCCTACTAGATCAACTGCCAAGAGAGTACCTCGTAGTCAGGCTTGTTGAGAGGGGGTTTCCAGAGAGTAGGTGATGGTGCGTGTCTGGGAAGAGCGCTCCAATAGAGCTTTTATTCGACCACGCGACGTGTAGTGGAGTCGTAAATAACCCTGCCTTGATCGACGAGCTTTCTCAAAGATGGTATGGTAGGAGAGAGGGGGATAAGCTAGTCCTAAACCTCGTGGAGACAGCGTACCTACTATCAACAGGGAGAGCTGTTGTGAGAGTTGATGATAGAGTTATTGAGACGCTTCAAGACCTCGTATCAGCTTACGGTAGGTGTTTTGATGACAAGTTCTGGCCTATGTTATCTGTATTTAAAGACCTCAGAGAGAGGGGTAGAAAAGTGAGGGTCGTCGAGCCCATGAAGTTTCTCGTTAAAGACAAGAGCGGGGAGTTGAGGCTGGTATTTATACTTGAAGAAAAGTACCTGGTGCCTACTGAGAGGCTTGTAGAGATGGTCTCTGAGGCTATGCGTCACAACCTAAAGGCTACGTTTGCCATAGTTAGCTTACAAGGAGAGTTGACCTATTACAACTCGATCCCAGTCGACATGAAGGTTGAGCGAGATGAGAGAGTTTAGCCCGCCACGAGGCACGAGAGACATATTTGGTGAAGAGGCAGAGCTTTACGAGTACCTCTTCAAGGAGTTTAGAGAGACTGCTAGAAAGTTCGGTTTTGAACCAATAATAACCCCTACAATTGAGCACTTCGCTCTATTCGAGGCTAAGAGTGGCGAGGAGATCAAGAGATCCATGTATGTTTTCGAAGATAAAGCAGGTCGCTTACTAGCTCTTCGACCAGAGGTTACAGCTAGTGTTGTCCGGGCTTATCTTCAACAACTCAGAGCTAGACCTAAGCCGATCCGCCTATACTACATAGCGCAGTGTTTCAGGTATGAAGAGCCACAGTACGCGAGATATAGAGAGTTCTGGCAGGGCGGTCTCGAGGTGATCGGAGACCCCGATGTCAATGCAGACGTCTTAGCTGCCTATGCCGCTAGTAGTTTTCTAGAGAAAGTAGGAGTTAAACACTTCTACGAGGTTGGAAACGTAGCGATCTACAGGGCTTTTATGAGTAAACTTGGACTTAGCGAGGAGCTTCAAGATCACATATTACACCTAATAGACAAAGATAGGGTTGATGAGGCGCTTAGCGAACTACGGACTATCATAGGTGAAGGGGCAGATGTTATTGCAAAGCTTGTGAATGCAAAGAGCCTAGACGCTGTTGAGTCTATTATTAACGAGTATAGAGAGCTCTTGGGAGACTCCTACGCTAAGGTTGTAGAGGAGCAAGAGAGGCTTTACAACTTCCTATCAATACTTAAAGAGCTGGGTTTTAACGCTACGTATCAACCAAAGCTTGTAAGAGGCTTAGCATACTACACAGGATTGATCTTTGAGTATAAGCTAGAGGGGGCTCCAGAAGCGCCGAGTATTGGTGGTGGGGGTAGGTATGATGGCTTGACGCAAGTATATGGGGGTCCATATGAGCCCTCCACGGGGCTCGCTCTGGGGATCGATAGGATAGCGCTCGCTCTCAAAGGGGTGTATAGGGTGGAGACCCCGATGAGAGTCGTGGTCGTCGTTATGAGCGGGGTGCCTCTATCTATCGGCTATAGAGCACTGAGAAACATACTCTCCTCTAAGGAGGGTGCTCAAGGCTTCGTTTTGAGGGCTAAGAGCCTCTCTAAAGCGCTAGAGTACTCTAACAAGCTAGGTGTAGACTACGTTGTCATTCTAGGTGAGAGAGAGTACAAGGAGAACGCTGTCACCATTAAAAACATGAAGACGGGTGAGCAGTTTAAAGTCTCACTCGAAGAGGTTGGAAGAAACGTATAGTTGCATCTCACTCCACTAGTGTGAAGCTTATATTAGGGTACTCCCCTCTACAATCAATAACAGAGGCATTATTGGTGAGTATTCTATGGCTCGATTAAGGCTTGAAAAGATCGGAGATTATGAGTGGAGAATACCGAAGGGCGCTAAGCCATGCATGAACACTGATGCGATAATCTTTGCAGACGAGTACTTGTTGGAGAAGATGGAGTCGGACTTGACACTTGATCAAGCTGCTAATGTTGCGTGTTTACCCGGCATACTGCTGTACTCGTATGTCATGCCAGATGGACACCAAGGCTATGGCTTCCCGATCGGCGGTGTAGCAGGCTTCGACGTCGAGGAGGGGGTGATAAGCCCGGGAGGAGTTGGCTACGACATTAATTGTGGCGTGAGAGTTCTCAGAACAAACCTCTCTGTGGAAGATGTTAAGGGCAAGCTCAAGGAGCTGGTGGAGGTCATATTTAGGAACGTGCCAAGTGGTGTTGGCTCAACTGGTCAGTTGAAGCTGAGAATGGGAGATCTTGACGAGGTACTAGAGCGAGGTGTTAAGTGGGCTATTGAACATGGGTTTGGGTGGGAGAGAGACCTAGAGCATATCGAAGAGCAAGGCTCGATGAAGGGTGCTCGAGCAGATAAAGTTAGTAGAGTCGCTAAGCAGAGAGGTCACGAGCAGCTAGGCACTCTTGGAGCTGGAAACCACTTCCTCGAGATCCAGGTCGTTGACGAGATATACCAGCCCGAGATCGCCAAGGTGATGGGTATAACTCATGTTGGGCAAGTAACGGTAATGATACACACGGGTAGCCGTGGGCTTGGACACCAGGTTGCAAGCGACTACCTACAGATCATGGAGAGAGCTATGAGGAAGTATGGAATAAGCGTCCCAGATAGAGAGCTAGCTGCACTCCCATTTAAGAGCCCAGAGGCGCAAGACTACTTCGCCGCGATGGCTGCAGCTGCGAACTTCGCCTGGACTAACAGGCAGATAATAACTCACTGGGTTAGAGAGAGCTTTAGAAAAGTGTTCAAAGAGGACCCGGAGAGCCTCGGGCTTGAAATCATATACGACGTAGCACACAACATTGCAAAGATCGAAGAGCACGTTGTAGATGGTAAGAGGTATAAAGTCGTCGTCCACAGGAAGGGTGCTACTAGGGCCTTTCCACCAGGACACCCCGACATACCATCTGATTACCAGAGCATTGGACAACCAGTCCTAATACCAGGTAGTATGGGGACTGCGAGCTACATACTAGTCGGTATACCAGAGGCTGCGAGGACCTGGTACAGCGCGCCTCATGGAGCTGGAAGATGGCTCAGTAGAGGTGATGCGATAAGATCCTACTCACCAGACAAAGTTATAGCAGAGTTGAGTAGTAGAGGGATAGTTGTTAGGGCAGCCACGAAGAGAGTAGTGAGCGAAGAGGCTCCAGAAGCTTACAAAGATGTTGATAGAGTAGTCTTCGTCTCTGAGAAAGTAAAGATCGCGAAGGCCGTTGTTAGATTAGTGCCGATCGGCGTTGTTAAAGGCTAACCACTTCAAGCAGACTCTAACTTTTTTAACCACAACTCGTTCTAGAGCTCGTTAAACTTCACGTCTATGACGAGCCTCATCCCCGGTGTTCCCCGAGCTTGAAGGTCCTCCTACTCGTACCGTTCCACGAAAGGGGTTATAGTGAGCTTGCAAAGCTCATTGGGAGCGCCTACGTCAAGATGTACTTACCTATACCAATCGAGCTGTGTAAGAGCCCCGGGTTGATCAAGAACCCTCCCTGCGGCTTTAGTGGATACTTGAAGGTGTGGAGTCCTGTACTCGAAGCTCTAAACGAATGTAGCGATTGTGTTTGCTACGGTAGATTCAAAAGCTACACTGAAAGCCTAGACCTAAAGATCAAACTACTAGCCCTCATCATTAAAGCGCGCGCTCTTGGATCGATAGACCCTCAAGAGTGGCTTAGAGCGATACCTAGCAGCATTGAAGCTTCAGCTCCTCGTGATTGGAGGGGGATATTGGTGGTAGACAGCTTCGTAGAGTACACATTGTTGAGGAAGAGCGGGGTCACCCCGGATCGAGTGATTAAGATAGAAGAGCTTAGACCGACACCCCTAGAGTTGCTGCTGTTAGCTAAAACTGGCAACATCGAGTGGCGATGTAGTGTTGAAGCGCTTATCTCATGGGTCGTCAGGTATATCGGAGACTACGTTGTAACAACTACGTCTCTGAGTGAGGCATACGATAGACTAGTAAGTAGTAATGAGTATCTCGACCTAGTCAATAAGTGTTGCACTGTACTCGGCAAGCCATGTGTTGAGGAGTGGTGGTAGCGATCTGGTCTACTAGTTGAACAAGACCATGTTACATCATCGCGAACTCGCTGTAGACAATTACCAAGTTTATCGCCCGCGAAAACCCTAATGGGGATGCTACACAGTGGAAGCTCTATTGAAAGTGGTTGATGGACCGCTCAGAGAGAAGGTCTTCTTGAAAACGGCTCACGGGGTCGAGTGACTAGTGATCTGTATGCGTTTTGCTCTTAGGTCTCTTGATGATTATAAATATGGGTTTTACGACGATCTTCGAGTTACTCTGGGTCTTTTTGCCTCCCATGAGTTGTAGGTGATTGAGAATGCGCTTTATTGTCGCGACAGTCTGTCCTAGTATGCAGAACGCCCAGGTGGCGTTTAACATTCCAAAGTGGGCTGTTAGGGTCGCGTAGATTATGCCCGCTAAGCTACCAACACCTATTGCTTCCTCTCTCACTCTCTCAGCACCTAATAGAGCCACTACTGCTACACTGGTGAACGATGTTGTAAAGCTAAGGGCGAAGTAGTATCTATCCATCCACATGATCTTGTTGACCGAGTGTTCCCACCTCTTCAAGACGCCTTCAAGCTCTTCCGAGCTCGAAACGTCACCATAAACTATGTTTCTAATTTGTACAATGCTCTCAGCATACATTTCCCTCTCGAGGCTCCTATACTTCTCTATTCTCCTAGAGTACAACTCCGCGTAGAGAGCGTAGGGAGCTAGCGTTAGCGTGGCTAAAACCCCGATGATTCTATCAAAGCTGAACACAGAGTACAGCGCGGTGGTAGCTGTGAACAAGTTGGGTAGTAGAGTTGTTAAGAAGGCGTTTGTATTCCAAACTATGAAGTCTACGTCGCTCGAGATCTTGCCAACGAGGTCTTCGGGGTTGTCTTTTAACTGCTTAGTCTTCACAAGCCACGTAAACCTCTGTTTTAGCGAGATGATGGCTCTTGAAAGCTTCTTGAAGAATGCCATTTGAGCAAACTCTGTTATCACGAGTGTTGCTGCTGTAGATAGTAGGAGGCCTACACCTAGGTTGACACGATCACCATCGTTCTCTTTAAACCCATCTACTATGTAAGCTATAGAGTGTGGTGTGAAGACCCCGTTTGCAACTCCACGAGCTAAATACACCGCTATAAGTAGTGGTACTCCAAACTTGAAGAAACCCGGAACCACTCCATCTATAAATCTAATGGTTTGCACGATTATAGCTACATCTGAGTACAACTTAGACTTAATACTAGCTCTGATCCCTCCTCGACTAGAACCACGAGCCGTAAGCGATCACCTGTGGAAGTTTTTAATTTAATTTCAACCTTATAATCGTTTTACAAAGAGATAAAAAGCCATGGAGTACTCTATATAAGTTAACATCTACAGCTAGTAGGAGAATAGACGGGGAAATCAGGGTGTAAAGAATAAATTTGAAGTGATATGAATGAGCATCTAGGGTCAAGTATAGCTATGTGTTAATGGTGTTTAACTGTGAATGGTAGAGCGTTGATCATACACGCTCTCTTCGACGTTCTTGGTGGTGGAGAGCTATTCGCTCTTAAATTAGCGCAAGCGCTAGTAGAGGGGGGTTTCAACGTCGAGATCTTGACTTCGACCCCTCTCGACCATGACAAGATCAGGGCGATCTACGGCAACGTGAAGTTGCCGAGAGTCTTAGTTAAGAGAGTTGAGGAAGCTGAACTCTTATCCAAGCTAATGCCAGGTAGACTCGTAAGACTTCGAAGACTACTAGTCTACAGAGCATACGAGTCTATGATGAAGCGCGCTAGAAGCGAGTATGACCTAGTCTTCGACACGCAGAGCAATCTACCAACACCTGTCGACATATCCTACATACACTACCCAACACTCCTGTCTACCAAGGGTGATAGGGTGGCGTGGGCTATTTATAATCAACTTGTTAGACTAATGGCTAGGGGTTACAAGACTCCTAGATCCGGTAGAATATTGGTAAACTCTTCTTGGACTGCACACGCTGTTTACAAAGTGCATGGTGTTATACCAGACGTCTTATACCCACCCGTTGATGTAGAGTACTTTAACACTTTAGCGAGCAACCCTAATAGGGAAAAAGCGATCGTGACTATTAGTAGGTTTACACCAGAGAAGAGACTGGATGTAATCCTCGACGTAGCAAGAGAGCTACCAGACTACCGGTTCATACTTGTAGGCTCTACAGGGCCTGGCTCAGAGAGGGTAATAGGTGAGCTCAAAGTGAGAATAGATGAGTTGAGACTAGAGAACGTGGAGTTAAAACCTAATCTACCAAGGGATAAGCTGAGAGAGCTGCTTGGCGAAGCCATGTTCTACCTACACCCCGAGTTCGCTGAGCACTTTGGAATAGCGGTCATCGAGGCTATGAGCGCGGGTGTTGTGCCAATCGTTTATCGTGATGGTGGTGTATGGCACGACATAGTTAGCAGAGTCTCAGATACTCTTGGATACACGAGTATATCGGAGGTTCCAAGGATCGTCAAGATCCTCGAAGGGGATAGAGACGCGTATGTTAAGCTACGAGAGAAAGCTATTAGTATCTCAAAACTCTTTAACTACGAGAACTTTAAGAAAAACCTCTTAGAGAAGGTAGACTACGCCCTGAAGATCAAGAGGCTTGGAGACTAATGATACCTAAAACTTCACTTAGAGTGATCGTTAGAAGGGTGCTTGGGAGGAAAGGGACCTTCCTACTTAGGAACGCTCTATCGGAGATACCGTTTAGACTTGGGCTTTATCGTGGACCCCTTAGTGAAGGCAGAGAGTTTGGTATATCAGCAATGGTGTGTACGTATAATGAAGAAGACTGGATTGTCCCATCTCTACTGTCTGCTAGAGACCTCGTTGACGAGTACGTAGTTGTAGACTCATCAACCGATAAGACCCCAGAGCTGATCAATAGGCTTAGAGAGGAAGAGGGCTTAAACATCAAAATGTTTAGGATACCGCCTGGTGATCTAGGCTACGCTAAACAACTAGCCATTAACAACGCGAAGTACACTTGGATCCTTCAACTAGATGCCGACTTCATCTTCTACGATTGGGCGCCGAGGTATATACGTGGATTTATTGAGGGTCTAGATAAGAGAAGGCATTACCTAGTGTACTGGCCGTGGATACTGTTATGTGGCGATATAAAACACGTGTGCAGTGAGAGATATCACATTGAACACTGGTTGTTCACATACTCGAGTAGGTTAACATACAGGTACCTGTACATTGGTGGAAAACCCTTTGAACACCTAATAGCTCCACTACGGCTGTACAAGGCCATCATGATCGATAGACCGATGGGACTACACTTAACCGGGGTAAGAAGGCCATCTAAAGTTGCATATAAACACCTGTGGTATCTCTATAGAGACGAGTTTCAACGAGAGTTAAAGACTGGTAAAGACCCTGTCGAGCTAGTTAAGAAGAAGGCGCTAGAACTCTATGGGACAGATGACCTCGAGGAGGTGGGTCGAAGGATTATCAGTGAACAGGTGTCAAAGCTACCAGTGTACAATGGTGAATACCCAAGCGTGTTGTTAAAGTATCTTAATGACCTGTAAGAAGCGCCTACCACGACCTTTACAACTACATCGACTTAAAAACTGCGGAGTTGAGAGTTGCGATCGTGTTTCACTGTACACTCTCTACCAACTTGTAGATTAGTCTAACCTCCTCAGCCATTATTTCCTCCCAAGACTTGATCCTAGGGGGCTCTACCGCGTCAACCCTCCTCTCTAGGATCTCCATGGCGTTTACAGCTAACGCCTCGAGATCCCACTCTTCAACTAGCACGACGCCAGGTAGCTCGCCATAGTAGATCTCAAGCGCCGGTATCCTGTAACCGACAACTGGCGTTCCAAGATGAAGCGACTCCAAGACAGCGTAGGAGAACGCATCTACGTGACTTGGGTAAAGCATCAACTTAGCTTTAACAACAACTTCAAATCTCTTCGCTCTCGGTACAAACCCGTAAAGACAACCTTATCCTCCACATCGAGCCTTCTACGCACCTTTCTGAGAGGCGCTATCATGGTGTTCGTAACCTTGCCTGTTACAATAAGCTTCAACTCGCTTATACGCCTCGAGATCTCTTTAAACACTGTTAAAGCCTCTGCTAGGTCCTTCGCGGCAACTGAGCCGCTACTACAGGGGGGTCACGGCCGCGTGACTACTAGCAATGTTTATAGGTAGCGATACTTCAAATACTTCGTGAGCAATAAACGCTCTCTTAAGAGGGATTTCTGGGACGGGTTATGGGTCATGTGTGGGTTGAAGCGAGGCTTGTAAACCCCGTTAATGGTGTTGAGCTTAAGACTCTAGCTCTAGTCGATACGGGAGCCACGTACACTGTCATTCCCTGGAGCATTCACGAGAAGTTAAACCTCATTATTGTTGGTAAGAAAATCGTTGAAGCTGCCAAGGGGCCTGTGGAGCTTGATGAAAGCTTCTTAGTTATCGAGATCAAGGGTAAGAGGGCTGTCACACCAGTCCTCATATCTAGAGATCTAAAAGACGTCTTAGTGGGTGTTCTAACCCTAGAAGCGCTGGGGCTGACTGTAGATCCTACAACGGGCGAGCTTAAGGAGTCTAGAATATTACTGCTATGAGCTGACGACCTCTCTAAGAGTCTAGAGCGACCCTCTTTTGCTAGAAGGGTTAAATGACTAGTGAACGGTTTAGGTGTATCATCTGCTCTCTAGGAGCTTTCTTGACGATCCACGCGATTCACAGTATTAGCGACCCATATATCACTTCTACTCCTAGTTCGCGGGCTCTCTCGTACGCGTCTACATCTATATTTACAGCTATTAGTATGAGCTTGTCTGGTTTTCTACCAGTTATCTTCTCGTAGATCTCTCCACGCTTATAGAACCACTCAACATCTTCTACATCAGCGTGCGATTTCACCTCGATCAAGTAGACTTTCTCGTCGTGTGCGTAGATGTCAAACTCTATCTTCGAGCCCTTAACGTAGTACCTGCCATCTCTGTCCTCGTAGACAAACCTCTCAATCTTCTCTGGTATGACACCGCGCTCTGCGAGTACATGTCTATAGAGCTCTATGATCGTCTTCTCGAGATCTCTACCCCACCTTCTCCCAATAGAGCCTATAGCGGTCTTTAACTCTCCAATCACCTTAGTTAACTCCTCAAGCCTTTTACCATGCCCTTGTACAGCGATAGTTAATTCTTCAAGCCTCTTGCTATGTTCTCGTATAGCATTAGTTAGTTCTTCGAGTCTCTTAGAGTGCTCTTGTAATATCTTCGAGTGTTCTTGTAGTATCCTCGAGTGCTCTTGTAGTACTTTAGAGTGCTCTTCAAGTCTCTCTTCAATCTCCTTTATCCTCATCTCGATGCTCACTATTCTCTCCAATGTCTCCTTAAACCCGGTTTTCATGTAATCTGCAAGTGATGCAACGGCATCAGCGATCGCTTTTAGCTCTTCACTTCTAGCTTTCCTGAGCGCTCTTTCAATGATCTCCTCGAGCTCCTCCTCGCGACCTTTTAGACCAGATGAACTTGACAAACCGATCACGCGTGCAAAGGGCAGACCAACCAATACTCAATTTTCAATCTAGCCTTATATTAACGACTACGAGACTTTGTCTGCGACGCTGTTGATCTGCCTTGGGGGCTACCGCTAGTTGCGCTGATTAGCGAGTTTTAAGTCATCGACTAGTACTAGTCCTCTCGTAAAGGCCTCGATGACTGCTGGGTTTTTGTTTTTCAACTTGTTGAGCTCTTCGAGGGTTATGAGTACTGGCTCCACTCTTGGGTGTGACCTTACACAGTCTTCGACTAGGTTGAGTCTCTCAATGGGGTTTCTAGGCAGGCTTTCAGCGACTATGAGGACATCTATATCGCTCCACTCGTTGAAGTCTCCTCTAGCATAGCTACCGTAGAGGATCGCCGTGATCCTCCCAAGCCTCCTCGAAGCGCACTTCGCGAACTCTCTAGCTTCCTCTATAGCCCTCTCTCTAGTCTTCACTCTCTCTTCAATAATCTTCTCCACAGTTCTCTAACCCACTCAATAACTCCACTAGCGAGTCTTATAGCCTCCTCAGCCTCTCTCCTACTATAATAGTCTTCTGGAATCCCCTCACTCCACACGTCAGGATACCTGGTGGGAGTGTAGAACTTGCTTAGAACAGTGCACGCGTGGACCACTTCATCCGGAGGTGTCACGCCTAAAACCTCTACTACGTGTTGAAGTAGGTGTACGAGAGAGCGACCTATCCTAGGTTTCCCAACACCCCAGAGTAGAGCTTTCAACGCCTTTTCAGCGGCTTGATGCGCCTTGAAACAAGCCCAATTGTAGTCTCCAAACTCTAGATCTCTCTTAGCTGATTCAAGAGTTCTCAAAGCGCTTTTCAACCACCTCTCGAACTCTACTTCATATAAGTAAGACGTAAAGAACACCCAGGATACACATTCACGAAGCTTCTTAAAAGCACCTAGTCCACGAAAGTAGCTAAGTGTGAGGGGTTATAAGCAGGGTATGTACGGAAATATAAATACCATCAAGTACCGTTAGAGGGGAAACGCTCTTAGACTAGATGAGCTTAGCCTGTGGAAGCTTGTTGAGAGCTTTTTTAACATAGACTAGTCTACACCGTTATGTGGATGGTGTATGTTGATATCGAGGTGCTATGAGACTAGCTCTCCGGGATTAGAGTCTAAGGGTGTTGGAGTAGTTGTTGATTGCCCAGTATCGAGGCGTGTAGAGGGGGTTTCAGATATTGAGAGGGTCGTAGAGGAGGCTGTTGACCTCTTGTTCCATGGGCTGGGAGCGAGCGTGGTGTTCGAGTCTAGTGAGAGTATTGGGTATACTCACACACTACACAGGTTTAGAGTGTACGTATCTAGCGATATGTATGTGGGCGTTAGAGTCGTAGTTAGAGGTCGCGAGGTTACGAGGATGCTATTCACCATACCGAGACGCCTTAGCTTAGAGTTGAGGTATAATAGGGCTACCTACGATCCAAGCCGAGACCTAACATCCATTAAGGCGCGTAGTGAGGGGGCTCCGCCAGGGCAGGTGTACATTGATATCCCAATAGTCTACGCCGTTCTCGGGGTTCCGAGAGTGGACATCGCCAACTGGAAGCTCACCGTT
>Ga0326760_1000098_pt1 | contig 49511 bp, 62 predicted proteins | sample GCREP_S_FD_207668 | JGI IMG/M metagenome (GOLD analysis project Ga0326760, IMG submission 207668) | Hot spring sediment microbial communities from Geyser Creek Basin, Yellowstone National Park, WY, United States - GCR.EP_S | ecosystem: Environmental > Aquatic > Thermal springs > Near-boiling... | reverse complement strand
GTGATGCCGAGATAGTTGAGGAGGAAGAGATAATAGAAGCCCATAGGGAGCTAGCTCTCCAGGGCTTATACGTCGAACCCAGCTCCGCTGTAGCTTACGCAGCTTACAAGAAGTGGTTGGGTAAGGTGGATGGGCCTTCCCTCGTGATACTGACTGGCATGGGGTTGAAGGTGAGATGAGCTGAATACCAGAACTTAAAACTCTTTGGATCTCCTTCGCATAAACCAGAGGCTTCCTAGCTGATCTCTCAGCTACTTTCTATTGCGTTTAGTGGGTTCTCACAGCCCCTCGGCCGCTAGCCCGAGGTTTTCATTGCGAGCTAAAGGGCTCCAATATTTAAAAAGATATCCAGAGCGATGCCTATCAGAGGGATCTGATCCTCAAACTCCCTACTATTCCCATATATCTTCAACATTCCGAGATATCCGCATCGATCCGCTTTTTAGGTAAAAATAAAGATATTTATGATATATAACGTTCATATTTTAATGATATACTGGATGTATCTAATAATTTTAAGTGGATACTGGTCAGATGGCCTTCATGCAATTGAAAAGTTTAAATTTAAAACTCAATCCATGCGAAGGTGTTCAGGGTGCGGGCACGCGATACAATAATCGTTGGTGGGGGCGCGAGCGGGTTCACGGCCGCCCTCGCAGCCAGGGTACTTTACAAAGATAAGTCCATCCTCCTGAAGAAGGAAGATAAGACGCTCATACCTTGCGATGATACCTTTTTATCTCAATCAGATTGTCATCCCAGGCGAAACTATATGTGAAGGGACGTGAGCTGAAATGAGCGAAAGAAGAGAAATACTGCACGTTCTCTCAGTCACCACCTTAGCCTCCTTCCTCACAGGAATAAACGCCAGGATACTTGTGGTCGGGATACCTGAGCTAGCCCACTCCTTAGGGGCCGATGTCGAGCAAGTGATATGGTTGACTCAAGCTTATATGCTCGGTTCTACAGCTGTACAATTGATTGTCGGGAGCTTGAGCGATATCTACGGGAGAGTTAACCTCTTCTCAATGGGTTTCGCCTTTTTCTCACTATCCTCATTGCTCTGCGGCTTCTCCTCTAACGTATTTCAATTGATCTCCCTGAGGCTAATCCAGGGGATCGGGGCAGCTTTCCTCATGAGCTTGAGCTTGACAATAATAACAGATTCTGTGCCCAAGGGACAGCTGGGGACATGGATAGGGGTCAATCAGATAGCCTTCAGGCTAGGTTCCCTCATAGGCCTGACCCTGGGGGGTCTGATAATAGATAACTTGGGCTGGAGGTGGGTCTTCTGGGTTCACGTCCCCCTGGGGCTCATCTCAGTTTTCTGGTCTAAGATGAGGCTCAAGGAAGTTTACAGGCCTGTTAAAGCGAAAGTAGATTATCCTGGCTTCCTCTCCTTCACTTCAGCGATCTCATCGATACTACTATCCCTCACGCTCGCCGCATACGGTAGCGCTTACATCAGGGCATCGCTCATCTTAGCTTCCCTGGGATCCCTGATACTCCTCCTCTTCATCTATCTCGAGCTGAAGTCGTCTTCACCAGCCCTAGATCTGAGGATCTTCAGGAATTGGCAGTTCGCAGGGGGCATAGTAGCTCAGTTCCTCTACTCCCTCGCCTTCGGCTCCGTCACAGTGCTGCTAGTCATCTACCTCTCAGTAGTTAAGGGGTTGAGCGCATCCTTGACCGGGATGCTCCTCCTCCCCTTCGAGTTCTCCTTCCTCATATTCGGGACTCTGGGAGGTAAGCTCTCCGATAAATACGGATATGCCCCTATAACGATGCTGGGTCTCGCTCTCTCCTCAACTTCCCTCTATATGATGTCCCTTTTCTCCACTCAGACATCAATAGGGTTAATAGTAGCGACTATGCTCCTCCTGGGCTGCGGAGCCGGCCTCTTCGTCACTCCAAACGCTAGCTCGATAATGGCAGGGGCCCCTCAGGAGAGGAGGGGAGTCGCCTCATCCATGAGGACTCTATCCTTCAACATAGGATTTGCAGCCAGCTTGAATCTGAGCGTCCTCCTTATGACTGGCTTCATCCCCTACGATTTAGCCTCGAAGCTCATAGCTGCCGAGTTAACGAATCCGATAGATCTGGGGAATGTGAATCTGCTCTCGAGGGCTCTGAGCGAGACCTTCAAATTTCAATCGTTGATAATGGCATCAGCGATGCTCTTCTCAGCATCTAGGCTCCCCCTGAATAGGGCGATTCGAAAATCAGAGAAGGGAGTTCTCAAGGGATTCGAGGTCAAAGATAGTTCTAGAGCATCCATTCCTCATTAAAGGTACACCTTGGGCTGGGAAGTCCTTCAAGTATCGGTAAGCCAAGAGGAGCTCCATGCCGCAAGCGACACCTACTACAGCTTCGTAATTCATCTTCTCTATTATCTTAGGTATGCAGGATCCCCCCGGGACCACATAGACATCGTAACCCCTCTCCTCAGCGAGCTCGCTGGCCCTCCTTATGAGACAATCATCGGAGCACTTCCCGCAGACGTAAGTAGATAGATCCTCCCTGAACTCAGCCCTGCACCTCGAATCCATGTACTTCCTCGAGCAATGGGGGAGGAATAGGGCCTTCCTCCTCACTCCCTCGAACCTCCCCCTGTTCATCTCATTGAGCATGAATATCTCGATGAGGTCCTCAACAAGGGATATGGCTTTCTCCAAATCCAGTCCTGTTATTTCCTCCAGTTTGAAGAGTTTCACTATCCTCCTGGCTGTGGAAGTGAGCTTCCTGTGGATCCTGGCTTTATGAGAAGCTCTGATTATCTCCGAGAAGAAGCTCTTAGGCAGGGATGAGAGGTCGAAGTTGAAGCTGTAGGGCATCGTGAATGGTGGCATCGCGAAGATAAATTCATTTCCTCACCTCACGATATAGACACCTGCCCTCAGGCCACCGTACATGACCTCGAGCTTCTCAATTTTTTCGAAGTTATCCCGGGCGTGCTTCTCAAATATAGACGTCTCGGAAGTTATGACGACCATCCTCTCCTTTAATATCGAGCTAGCGGCCCTCAGGAATCCAGCGTAGATCTTCTCTATAATCCCCTTCTTCCCGATCCTCAAGCCGTACGGTGGATTTGTGACGATGAAATCCACGCTATCGAAGTACTCCCCTATCCTCTCAGCGTGCCCCTGGATGAACTCAGGGTATATCCCGACGTATCTAGCTATCAGCTCAGCTCCCTCTATGTGCTTCCTGAACTTCTCGACTCCATAAAGCTTCAGCTCGACATCCCTCTCCTCAAAACTCGGAAGCTCCCCGAAGAACTTCAGGAAAGCGAAGTCCCTCCTGAACTTGCATACTGGAGTGCCTCTAGCTATCATCCCGGCCTCGAAGAGTATGGTCCCGCTGCCGCAGAAGGGATCGAGGAGGGTGTGCTCGTGGCTCCACTCGGATAAGTAGATCAGAGAGGAAGCTAGCGTAGGGTTCAGGGGAGCAGGATGCTGATAAACCCTGTAATTCCTCTTATGAAGGCCCTCATCTCCAGTCATATCTATACCGACTAAGAGCTCGTCCTTTATCAGATCGCACCTCACTATGACGTCCGGAGAATCCAGGTTCACCTTGAGCCTGACCCCCCTGGCCTCCATGTAGCTATCTATGACAGCCTGCCCCGCCACCCTCCCTATGTCAACTGAAGTGAAGTCATGCTCCCCCAATCTATTCGATCTCACGGCGAAACTCCATTCAGGTCTCATGAAGCTGAAATCTATCCCCTTAACGGCCCTGTATATTCCACCAAGCTCAGAGGTCCTCTCCCTGGCCAGCAGGAGCACTATCCTCTCAACGCTCCTGAGGGAGCAGTTCAGCGAGGGGATCATATCGTACTCCGACTCGAAGATCACTCTCCCCCTCCCTTCCCTCAATTCAATCACTCTCCCCAGCCCCTTCCCCTCTATCTCCCTGGCTGAGATGAACTCCAGTCCGGGGGTGCACGTGGCGTAGAACTCCATCCCCCTTATAGGGAGCTGACCCCTGAAGAACTTATCGCTCGATCACTCATTCCAGGGCTTAAGGAGTGTGGATGGGGAGTGTTTTAGAAGTGCTTCTGGACTATCCCGCATGAGTAGATCCATCTAAATGCAAATAGTACATCTGAATCTGAGCCCGCATCGGGGAAGATTTTTTATCCCGTAATCTCTGAAGACTTATGGCTTCCTACATCGAGACCCTGCGGGTCAGGAGCAAGGAGAGGATCCAAGTTATAGATATAACTGAGGACGTAGAAGCAATAGTTAGGAGATCCGGGATAAGCGAGGGGATCTGCTTAGTGCACCTCCCTCATGCTACAGCCGCTCTAGTGGCGAATGAGAATGAGAGGGGCCTGATAAATGATATAATCAGGAAGATAAGGGAGGAGTTCGTGAGGGAGGGATGGGAGCATGACAGGATCGATGATAACGCCTACGCTCATCTAGCCTCATCATTCATAGGACCTTCGAGAGCTTTCCCCGTCTCCTCGGGCAGGATCCTGAGGGGGACTTGGCAGAGCATACTGTTGATCGAGCTGGACGGCCCGAGGGAGAGGAATGTGGTAGTGACTGTAGTGGGCTAATCCTTGGGCTTGAACTTCCCCTCCATTATGACTAACTGATTCGCTATCCTCTGATCCATCCTAGGTTCATCCGGCATAGTCAAAGCTACTACTTCAACGTAATCCTCTATTGGACTGCCCTTTATCTTCTTATCCAGGGTCTCCTGAACTTGGAATATGCCAGCGCTGTTGTTCATGTGGGCCTCTATCCTTATGGGCACCCTCTCCCCCTCCCTCGCATGAACTTCCTCTATGCTTAACGCCGATACAGTATGTATGTTGACGTTCCGTTCTGGTCTAGAATGAACTTTCATCCCTTCCCCCCTCTTACTCTTCATCCCTCTCGGTCGTCATGGGAGGCCTTCGGGGTGAACGGACGGAGCCCCCACATCCATCAGGTACCTGCGGAGCAGGTTCTGCGCTTCAACCTCTTGCGCCCATTCGGGCTCAGCCTTTCCCCACATATCGGGCGCAGGCTAGAAGTCCCTTCAGCTTCGACATATTCCATCAATGGGAGCTTATGCTAGATTGATGAACTTTACGCTAGAGAGAAACAGCTCCAAAGCCCCTTGTCGAAAGCGAGCCTCCCCCTGCCCTTAGTCATATCAGTGCCATCGGCTATGCCCACTATACTAGCTTCCTCAGTGAGATCCCTGGTATCTGCTCCATGCGATAGTATGCAATGTGATATGTGCCCTCTGATCTCGTACATCACTTCCTCATCCTCATATATCTCAGGTAGGAGCCTATTCAGGAGTGGAATCGCTAGGTAAACGCTGTATGAGGGGTGACCCTCCCACGCTTCCAATATCTCCAAGCATTACGCTGAGCTGGAGTTCATGGTGGGGAAAGTCGGCGAGCCCAGGATAATAATGAATGATCGCCTCATAGAATTGGAGAGGGAAGTGGGATTCGGTGGAAGGGTGAGAATGAGGTTAGAGCCTTCAGATATCCTTAAGCTCATCTTCTCGCACTGAATTGAGGGAGGTTATAGCATGAGCTACGAGGTCGTAGTTAGGGTCAGGGAGGTCAGGGGGAGGTGCGCCGCCGGTTACTCGGAGGGTGACTCCTTCTCCATAATAGGGTTCTGCGTAGAGGGGAGGGTATGCATACACGCCCTCTCCTCTATGCTTACCCTCCTCAGCCCCTTCCTGAAGGGCGTTAAAGCGGAGCTCCTGGGTATAGGGAGCGGGGATCTGGGCTACGTGCAATGCCCCGACCCCGGACCACCTTATACTTGCGGCGGTACCGTTATCTTCGAGCTGGAGAGGAAGCTCAAGGATTTTTAATGCAACGATATTATCGAGGGGTCGATTTGATAAGGGCCGTCTCCTTCGACTTATGGTTCACTCTGATATGGGAGACCAAGGAGGACGAGGAAATATATGTGGGGATGAGAGTTAGGGCGATAAAGGATTTCCTCAAAAGCTCAGGATACGATATAGAGGAGAGCGTGATAAGGGAAGCTTACGCAGCCACTAAGGAATTCAGGATGCTCTTGCCCGCGAGGGAACTGCTGGGCATGATTTTAATGGGATTGGGCGTGAGCTCAGATGTAGATGGCCTAGCGAGAGCTTACGAGGAATCCACTGATGGATTCACCCCCAGGTTGAATCAAGAGGCTCCAGAGGTGCTGAGGGAGCTGAAGAGGAGGGGGATCAAGCTAGCTCTAGTTTCTAACACATCCTTCTCAGCTAGGAGCATAAGGGGGATATTGAGGAACGTGGGATTAGATCTATTCGATGTGATACTATCATCATCGGACCTGGGGTTGATCAAGCCTCAAGCTGAGATCTTCAGGGTCCTGAAGAGTGAACTGGGCTTGGATGGGAGTCAGATAATTCACGTGGGGGATTCGTGCTACCAGGACGTCATAGGGGCCATGAGGTCGGGGCTCAGAGCAGTCCATTACACTAAACTAGCTGAGCTCAGGGGATCTAAAGTGAACTGCGGGAATTTGCCGAGGATAGAGAGCCTCTGGAAGCTCTTAGATATTATCGAGACTGATAATCCTCCCTAGTGAGGAGCCATGGATTCCCTATATGCACTCTAGTGAGCCCCTCATCCTTAGCCGCTCTAAAAGCTTCCATAGCGTGCTTCCTGCTCGTATTCGGTAGATCCGTCATTAAATAGCTCGGATGGAATGCTAGGAGGCTGTAAGGTGTGTCGGGGTTTATGGAAGCTATGAACCTAGCTATCATCCTGACCTCCTCCTCATCTACGTATCCCGGGACCAGTAGAGTGCTGGCTGTGAATAGAGGTACCTCTGGCCTCTCCAGGGAGAGTTTAAGAGCTAATTTAGCGTTCTCATATACGCTCCCTATACCCCTGCCGGTCAGGGCTAAGTAGACTCTCGGGTTCCAAGCCTTGAGATCGAATTTAACTATCCCACCGCTCCTGAGGGAGCTATTGAGCACAGCTACCATAGTCCTCTGATTCAGATGCCCGTTCATCTCCCAGCATACCCTCATTATCTTCCCCATCCTCATTAGTTCATTAGCCACTAGCAGAGCGTTGGATACTTGAGGGGATGGATCCCCGCCGAAGAAGCAGACGCAAGTGACAGGCCTCCTCAAGGAAGCCTCAATCAGCTCCCTGAAGTTCACTGAAGGTCTCTTACTTATAGTAAGATCTCTAAAGAACCAGTTCTGGCAGAAGAGACAATCTAAATTACATGCTCCATAGAAGACCGCTAAATTGTAGTATCCGAGCTCAGCTCCTTTCCTAGCGGACCACTTCGGGTAGCCTATGCCAGTAGATGCTGGACAGAACCAGTGAGCGACGCAATTAGTTGGGATCGGATCGTAATAATATTCCAGGAGACCGCTCTCAGGGCATCCAGCTAAATTAATGAGTTTCCCATTTTCGTTCATCACTATCCCGCAGTAACCGAGCCCTCCCTCCGGGATCACGCACTCAGAGTCGCAGAGCCCGCACTTAATCCCTTCCCCCCTGGGAGGTTCTGGCGGCAGCCCTATCCTAGCTCTCTCCCTCCTGTGAGTTGAGAGGGCGTACTCAACAGATTTAGGATCGCTCCTTAGGCAATCTAGACAGACCCCCACAGCTCTGGCTATTAGGTTCGAGGACCTACCGCATACCGCGCAGCTGCCCATCCCAGCGATCATCCATGCATGATTTAAATCCGCTGATGCATTTTAACAATAGCCTCGATGGGAAATTAGAGCCCTATAAACGGGTTAATCCCTTAAAGTTCAGAAATACTTTTATTTTGAGAACTCGCGGTAATACAATGCCAGACATATTCGATGTCTTCGCTGAGAGGAGATCTGTCAGGAGTTACACGGGGGAGGAGATAAGCGAGGATCACCTTAACATAATACTGGAAGCTGCGTGCAGCGCTCCATCAGCTGGAAACTTACAAGCTTACGAGATAGTTGTGGTGAGGGATCCTGATAGGAAGAAGATCTTAGCTAGAGCTTCTTACAACCAGAACTTCATGATAAATGCTTCAGTTCACTTAGTCTTCCTCTCAGTCCCGCAGAGGTCCTCGACGAGGTACGGGAGGAGGGGGGCCGAGCTCTACTCACTCCAAGATGCCACTATAGCAGCTACTTTCGCGATGCTAGCTGCTCACGCCTTAGGCTACGGGACCTGTTGGATAGGGGCCTTCGATGATTCCAAGGTGATGGAGGTCGTGAGAGCTCCTCCCGATAGGAGGCCAGTCGCTATAATAGTTATAGGGAAGACTAGGGAAGTCGAAAGGCCAACTAGGAGGAGGAAGATGGAGAGCTTCGTCTTCTCGGAGATTCATGGAGCTCCCTTCGTGCATAAGCCCACTATGCTGAAGTTACTGAGGGAGGGATGTTGATCAGGGCTCACGCATTATACTACGCGATAGCTGGGGCCTCATTAGGAGATCTCATATGGATCCTTAATTCCATGAAACTTCCAATACTCGAGATCTATATTTTAATAGCTTTAGCTCTATCTATACTGGTCTTCCGGTACGATCTCGAGGAGATACCCATTTATCTGCTCTCCTTCATCCTACCCCTCCTCTCAGTCCAGCTCCTCTTGAGTCTCTGGTATCTCAGGGGGATTGAGGATGTCCTAGAGTTCAGGTTCCTCTCTAGCTACCTCCTAACTACTTCTGTGCTCAGCTCGCTCTTTATCCTAGTATCCTCCCTCCTATTCTCCCTCCTCCTGAAGATTTTGAGCGAGTTAGTACGCATCAGTCACTGATGGGAAAAGGTTATTAGGCTCTCTCTCGAGATCTATGGGATGAGGATAGTCGGAGAAGCAGAACTCCCCTTGCACGAGGGTAAAGCTCCCCCCTGGCTCTACTCCAGGATGAAAGCGCTGGGGAGGGAGATAATAAGGACTATCGTGAATGAGTTCGGTAGGAGGGAGTTCCTGCTCAGGATAAGCGATCCTTACTGGTTCCAATCCTTGGGTTGCGTCTTAGGATACGATTGGCACTCATCTGGCGTTACCACAGTCCTGACAGCTGTTATAAGGGAGGTCCTGGATGAGGAGGATCTGGGGATAGCTCTCTGCGGTGGTAAGGGGAAGAGGGCTTTAGAGACTCCTGATGAGATAGAGAGGAAAGGAGAAGCTCTCTCCCTCAGGGATCGATCTATAGAGGAACTTAAAAGGGTGAGCAGGCTCACAGCTAAAGTAGATAATGCGGCAGTCCAGGACGGCCACACTATATACCATCACGCCCTCCTCTTCACTGAGGACGGTGAGTGGGCGGTGATACAGCAGGGGATGAACGTGGAGAAGAGGACAGCGAGGAGGTACCACTGGATCTCCCACAATATCAAGGGGTTCTTGATGGATCCGCATTACGGTGTGATAGCTGAGAGCAGGGAGGAGGTCCTCAACCTAGCCGCTGAGGAATCGGAGGAGAATAGAAAGGCCTCCTTGGACTTGATAAGAGAGGGCAGATCAAAGCTGGAGAGGTTGATCGAGGAGATGAGGGCGGGGCCTCTGAGCCCCTACTTGGGAGTGAGGTACCTCAAGATGCCCCTCAGGATAGACTGGAAGGCCGTTGAGGTAGCTAATCAGATGGATCCGAGGGATTACGAGGAGCTCTTGCTGATAAGGGGCATAGGGCCCTCCCTACTCAGGGCCCTCTCCTTAATAGCTGAGGTGATTTACGATGCCCCGGCTAGCAGGAGGGATCCAGCTAGGTACAGTTTCGCATTCGGGGGGAAGGACGGAGTCCCCTTCCCAGTGAGGCCCAAGCTAATGGATAGAGCTTTAGAGATCCTCCGCTCAGGGATAATTCAATCCAGGCTGTCTGATTATGAGAAGAGGGAAGCCCTCCTCAGGCTCTCGGGTGGATCGAGGTGAAGGGACTCATAATACTACTCCTATCCATAATAACAATATACACTGCGTTCGGATCTTATCTCTTCGAGATGGAGCGTATCTGGGAGACATCAAAGAAGATAGATGTACTCAGGAACGAGATAAACTATCTGAGCATAAAGGCCGATCTGAGGAGGGAAGCTATAGCCCCTCTAGTCCTGAGGCTCTTCAGTTACTCCAGGGATGGGGAATCCATTAGGATCTCCTTCGCGGGTAATGAGATATGGAGGGGAGATCTCAAGGACTTGAACTTCACATACGATCTGGAGAACTTCGGTCAGATCAGATTCAAGCTCGAGGACAGCAGGGTAGTCTCGGAGATAGTTGGGATGCCTTACAGGTACACCCTCAAGGGCTTCTACGAGGAGGAGCTCGCTTACGTGGTTCAGGATACTCTAGACACCATAGGCAGGATAGAGAAAGCTATAGAGAAAGATAAAACAAATATATCAGCTCTGGAAAATGAATTGAGGGACCTATCGATGAACTTATTCCTTCCCCTATTCCTCCTAGCCCCTCTATCCTCGATAGCTGTGCAGTTCCTCGTACTGAGGGAGATAGATGAGGGAGTAGCTCGCAAGTACCTAGGTGTTTTAGCGAATCCATACATAATGGTACCGACTGCAGCCCTCTACGCATCCTTCCTCTACCTCACGCTAGCTTTCCACACCGGTACTCTGATGCCCCTCCATGTGATCTTAGTCCTCTATATCCTCACGTCAATTCCATCAATAATTTCACCTATAATATATATTTACGAAAAAATTGAGTAGATTAGACCCTGAATGGTACGCACAACCCTCCTATGCACAATTCATAGCTTCCAGGGGGCAGGGGCCCTATGACGAAGTTAGCGTATATCACTCCAATGCATTGGACGCATATCTCAGCAGTCTCCTCCGTGCTCAGCTCGATCTCTATCCTGTTACCCTCCATCTCGTATCCCCTCAGGACGAACTTAGCGCAGGGATTAGCGTGCCCCAGGCTGTAGTTAGCGTAAGCATAGCTCCCCCTGACTGTCACGCTCAAGCTGGGGCCCTCCTGATAACCGCATCTCCCGAAGGAGGATACTAGCTCAACTAAGCCCTTCTTCTCTGAGACTCTCTTCATCTCCCTCCCCTCCTTCACCACCTTAACTACTTGATCGAAGAGCTCGCTCGATAGGAACTTCTTAACAGCCTCCCTAGTCAAGTATCTATCAGCTCCAGCTATTACTACTGCAATGCCAGTTCCCCAGGGCCTCGTCACTATGACCCATCCCCTCTCCCCTAGCTCCTTCCTCTCCTCACCCATTATCGGGATGACCCCTCTCCCCACGATAGGCGCCTTAGGACCTCCGAGTATTATGACGGCCCTGTACTTCTGGGCCGCTATCAGAGCCCTCGCCCCGCTCCCTAAGTAGTCGACTCCGACTCCTCTCCTCTCGAAAGCATCCCTTATCATATCGAAGGACAGGGAGTAATCTATATCATTAGCTATTACTCCGACTTTCTCTATCTGAGGTCTCCTCAGCTTGGAGTAAATGAACCCGCACTTATAAACACTTATCTTGAGCTCCTCCCCCTTCTCGAGCTTGCTCCACTCAGCCAACGGGACCGGGGGGACCCAGTTATTTGGGCTAGAGGATACGTTCACTATCAGCTCGGGGTTCAGGTACCCGGAGAGGAGGGATTCAGCGTATACGAGGGGGGCCTCACTAAGATTAGTATCTGTCTCCACCATCAGGAGAGTGTAGGAACTCCCGGGGAATACGTAAGCTTTTATGCTACCTCCCTCCTCGTAACTCCCTATGCTTATGTATATAGAGGGGTAGCTGAAATTACTGTAGGGGGAGAAGTTGAAGGGACCGACCTCCATCGAGCTAGCTATTCCGCTCGCCTTTAGGAACTCCATTAGACTATTCAGATCGCTCCCCTGCTTATAGATAGCCCCGACGTAGCCAGCGTTAGGGGGGCATGCTAGGGAGAGGGATAGGGGGAGCAGTATCGATATCAAAGCTAACGCAACTCTCATGACTCCACCGAATCATCCCCCGGTTCGGGGTAATAAAGCCAACTGAAAGATTCGAATCCCACTGAACCTTTCATTCGGATCTGCAGTAAGCACTCTCGAAAGCCAGCGTAGCTTCCAGCACGCTCTTCCACTTCCTCGTCCTCTTGAACCCGTAATTACATATCTCATCCACGTAACCGCTCATCCCATCCAATCTAGCCCTATGAGCAGCTCTTATCACATCAAGTATGATATTCCCAGCGTTCATACCATCGTTCACCCTCATATGGGCTTCTATCATTATCTCGCTTCCCATGAACCCGGTCCCTATGAAGTGGAGGTGTATGACCCTATCGTTCCCCAGGAAGTCGACGTAATCGCTCGTCCCCGCTATTATCTCCCAACCCTCCTCGAATTCAGCCGCTATTACTGAGGACTTAACTTTCCTCTTGTACATCCTCAGCTCCTCGTACATAGTGTTTATGGTCTCGAGCCCCCCTCCCACATCCAGCTGATAGCTCCTCCTCGGCTTGACCCCCCTGAGCCTCAGGAAGCTGGCCAGCCCCTTGTGGAATATAGTTCCGCCTATCTGGCTCATCAAATCGTCTCCAGCTAATACTAGCCCCCTCTCAGCGAACTTCCTCTCCATCTCCGGATCTGTAGCCACGGGTGATGGGGTTAAGTTTATGAAAGAAGCTCCGGCTTCCCTCGATATGGATGCGTAAGCTGATGATGTCTTATCCAACCCGCTGGATATTGCGTTCACAACTACATCGGGCCTGCTCTCCCTGAGGGTATCTAGGGCATCATCATCCCTCCCGAGCTCTAGCTTGAGGATGGAGGCCATATGGGGATTCAGCTCATCCTTCAATATCCCCCTCTCGACGATCACGCCCATCTTAGGGACATCGAACCTCCTCCCGACGGTATTGGGCTCCGAGTATATCGCTTCAGAGAGGTCCTTCCCCACTTTCCTCGAATCTATATCTAGAGCTGCAACTACCTCCAGATCATCTACTTTGAAGCCCCCGACGACAGGATGCCAGAGCCCATCGCTATCTGGATTCGAAGCGTAATAGTAGATCCCCTGTATCGTGGCTGATACGCTGTTGCCTATGCCTATGAAAGCTACCCTTATCCTCGACATAAGGGATGGAGCTCGATGAATTATTAAAAAGTTTGGATATCAGTAGAACCCTATAGCTCTCGTCCCGTTCCTCCTTATATGGGATTCAGCGGCTTTTACTGCCAGGAGAGCTATGAGGAGGAGGGCTATAGTCTCTATTATCGAGATAACTGCCGCTATAATAAATAAACTGGAAATCTCTGATCCAGAAGCTACCTTGAGCATATAAGCTGGAGCCACGTAGGGTATGGAGAGGTAGAGGACCCTCAGCCCCTCGGGTATAACTGAAATAGGCACTATTAAGATCCCTATGACAGCGAAGTTCATTATCTCGAGGAACTGCTCGGAGATGCTCGATCTCATCGAGATAGCTGATATGAAGAGGCTGTAGAATAGGCTCTCCACTGAGACTATCATGAGGCTGATGAGGGCTATATCGGGCCTGATATCGAATAGGGGTACTGAGAAGAGGGATTGAACGAGGAGACCCATGAATATCATGGTAGTTATCGACACTAGAGAAGCTATAACGAGCCTCCCGCTTATGACTAGGAACGGGGAGATTCCCCTGAGCATGTGCTCCTCCACCATCCCCAGGGATATGAAGAAGTTCGTCCAGCCCCCGACTATGGAGGAGAAGCTAGATATCACGCTCCAGCATGCTATAGTCCAGTAAGCCGATTTGAGGGCGTGGGGCAGCTGAGATCTCGGGACGAAGAGGAGCACCCCGAGTATGAGTAAGAGCACCCACATCGCATTGGATACGACCATGTTAAGGAAGCTGTACCTCAGCCTCCAGAGCCTGAGGACGTGGAGCCAGATTATAGCTTTAATCATATAGATCCACTCCCTAAAGCTCTCTCCTCAGCCTTACCGAGCATAGTGTATGATAGAGCGTTGTAGATGACGCTCATGCCCAGCAATATGCCTATTATCAGTATAACCTCCCTCACGCCGGGAGCTGACATTAAGGCGCTCAATCTAGCTAATTCGAATGTGTGGGTCGTCGGGAGGGCCTGAGATATTATCTTAGCCCATAGGGGGAAGAGGTAAGAGGGGTAGAAAGCTCCGGAGAGTATTAATATTATTGGGTTGAGCCAGCTCAGTATATTGCTCTCCTCCTTCGTTATCAAGAGTATCGAGGCGAATATCGCTGAGAAACCTAGTAGGGGGAGCATCCCCACTATTAGAGATATGGAGAGGATCGGGAGATCTATTATTAGGGCGTAAATCCCCTTCCTAATAATGAGAGGTGGGAGGAACTCCGCGAGCTGGATGAAGCTCCAGAGGATGTATCTGGGGATGTAAGCCATCACTAATATGACTGAAGTCCTGTAGGGGGCCAGTAATACGTAAGGGAGTGTCCCGGCCCACCTGTGGAATAGGACAGCCCCTCCGACATCCCACATGACTGAGAGGGAAGCTGAAGCTATTAGAGTGGATGAGACGAAGAAGACGATTGGATCGACATCCCCCACGTTCGATCTGAATGATTGAGCCGATCCTAAGAGGAAGCCTGCGCCTAGCATGAGGATCAGCATCAGGTAGGGCCAGAGGAGGAAGGATATCAAGTTGGCCCTATTATTCTTGACGAAGTAGAGATCCAGGAACACGCCGGATTTGAATAGAGAGGCGAGGCTCATGATCTCCCCCTCGTCAGCTCTATGAATACGTCCTCCAAGTTGGGCTCCCTCACCTCGACTCGCTTCACGCTGCATCCTAGCTTCTGCAACCTCAACAAGAGCTCCTGAGTCACTCCATCCCTCTCGCTGGGCTTAGTCAGTACCTTGAGCTTGATATCATCGCCATCCAGCGTGAGCTCGGCATTGAGATCTGAGAAATGGGGCCTCAAATTATCCAACGATATCCTGGCGCTCGGCAGGATCGATAGCTCTATGCTCAGATCCCCTCCAACTATCCCCTTGAGGTTATCGATCGTATCTACAGCTATTATCCTCCCATCATTTATTATAGCAACTCTATCGCAGACTATCTCAGCTTCGAACATATTATGCGTAGTTATGAGCACTGTCTTCCCCTCATCATGAGCCAGCCTTATCAAGAGCTCCCTTATCATCCTAGATGAGGCCGGATCGAGCCCTAAAGTCGGTTCATCAAGTATTAGGACATCTGGATCTATCAAGAGGGCCCTAGCTATGCTCAACCTCGCCTTCATCCCAGTCGAATATTCCTCATAAAGTTTATCGGAGGAGTTAAGCTCATCCAAGCCGACTAGCTTCAGTAAATAGTCCACTCTCTCCCTCAGCTTATTCCCATCGAGGCCGTAGAGCATCCCGAAATAAATCAAGTTCTCCCTGCCCGTCAGCTTCCAGAAGAATCCCCTCTCGACGGATAGGGAGACGCCTATCCTCTTCCTCACTTCCTCGGGCTCCCTCACTACATCGTATCCCAGCAGGAACGCCTTACCGGAATCGGGGAGCAGGAGTGTGCTCAGTATCTTGACAGTAGTGGTCTTACCGGCACCGTTCGGCCCTAGCAATCCGAACACCTCGCCTTTCATCACTGAGAAGGATATCCCCCTGAGGGCATGGATTACGCTCCTCTCCCTCCTGAGCCCCCTCCTCAAGTAAGTCACGTATCTCTTCTCCAATCCCTCGACCTCTATAGCCACCATTTTTCCCCATAATAGATCCCGTTACCATTATTTAAGTGGATTGGTCACTCCTGAGCGCTTCCCAACGCAAATTTCATCTCTAGAGCAATTCCTGAAACTACCGCTGTATCAAAATCTTTTTATTCGATCACTCACTCCGAGATTGGATGCTAGAGGAAAAATCGTTATCCGTCTTAATATGGCCTCTGATATCCCAATTATTCGCTGTAGCCGTCGTCCTGAGCATCAGGCCCTCGCCTGTGGTTGAGCTCGGGGCCAGCGAGTCCCTCAGCCTCTCAATATTATACGTAGCCATAGTGCTGGCTTTCGCTTCCCTCATGGTCTACCTCATGAGGAAGGGGAAGGGGCTCGCGATAAAATTCATAATATCCTTATTCCTCGTTTACTCAGCCTTCCTATCTCTGGACACTCTTATAAGCGCTTATACTCAGGTAAACCCTATTCTAGAAATAGCCCTCTCGATGATATTAGCTTTTCTGAGCTTCAGGACGGATTTGATAGGCAACTTAGCTAAGTCCTTCCTAGCAGCTTCAATGGCCTTCCTATTCATATATTTCTTCAACGATACCTTCGTTTACTTCTTACTGGCATTCCTCTCTATATACGATGCTTACTCAGTCTTCAAAGGTCCCCTGAGTAAGCTCTTCTCCGCTTCAGAGGATCTACTGGGCCCCCTGTCCCTCTTCCAAGGGGGAGTGAGCATGGGGCTCGGGGATGTCTTCTGCTACTCCATGGCCTCCGCCACTTCCTTCAGATCCCTACGCTCCCTGGCTTTGATACCTGTCTCCTCCCTGAACCTCGGGATTTTATTGACATTGATACTACTCAGGAGGTCCAGGAGGCCCCTCCCAGGCTTAACTATACCTATATTCATGTGGTTGATACCTCAAATCCTCCTCTCCTTATGACTGGCCTGTTCCAATTCCCGTAGATCAGCCAGATGAGAGCTGCAACTCCTGCGAGTAGATTGCTCAGTGAGATGGAGATCCATATACCAATTACGCCAATGGAGAGGGACAGCAAGTAGCCCAGCCCTATCCTCACGACCCAGAGCCTGAATATTCCTATTATCGTGGGAGCGAGCGTCCTGCCCGATCCCCTGCCAGCCGACATCCCGATCATGAAGAGGCCGAAGAATGGGAGAGTCGGGAGGAGGTATCGTAGGAATCTATCCGTCTCCCAGATTATGCTCGCATCCTCAGTGAAAGCCCTCACTATCCCGATCCTGAGGGGGTAAACGAGGAGGATCCCCAGGACTAGTAAGGAGAAGACAGACGCAGATGCCTTCAGAGATATCTCCTTAGCCCTATTCAGATTCCCGGCCCCTAGATTCTGCCCTATCATTATTGAGGATGCGCTGACGAGACCGAAGAGAGCTGCGTCAGCTATATCAGCTACCACAAAGCCTATGGAGTACGCGGTCACAGCTACTATACTGAAAGCGTTCACGAGCCTCAGCTGCACTACGAAAGCTAAGCTATTCATAGAGGCCATTATGAAGACTGGAAACCCTATCTTAATGCTGAGTTTTATCCAATCCCATCCCAAGCTAGTGAATCCCATCCTCAGCCCATACTTCCTAAGGAGTGAGCTGAGCAAGGATAAGGAGATAATAGAACCCAGGACATCTGTTAGAGCAGCCCCTATGACTCCGGTCCTCGGGAAAGGAGGTATTCCCAGCACGAGGAAAGGATCCAATATTGTGTTGACTGATACAGCGAAGGCATTTATCATCGCTGGTCTCTTAGTATCCCCTATCGCCTGCAGAACGGTATTGTAGGAGAAGGCGATGTAATTGAGGAGTATGTTCACTGACATTATAGCTGAATAATCCATTACCCAGCCCTCTATCTCCTCCGGCGTCCTTATGACTTGGGAGAATATGAAAGATCTCAGAGAGAATAAGGAAATTGAGAGGAACATACCGAGGGAGGAGGCCATTGTGAATAGCTTGGATGCAGAGATCCCAGCCTCTCTGTAATCTCTCATCCCTATGTACTGTGAGATCGTGCTCATGCCAACCGTTGTGAGAGCTTGCATGGGGGCGTTGAAGAGGAATATCACGGGCCAGACCTGCCTGGGGACGGATACGGCTAAGTCATTATAAATGCTGAGCCATAGGGCATCTAGAACGTTGTATGCTACTGCTATCAGCTGATTTATGAGGGGAGGGATCCCGAGCCTGAAGAATGTCCTCACTATCGGGCCGTTGACTATCTCCTCCCTGTACTCGCTTACTCTGGATTCGCTCACTAGCTTCAATACCCTCCGTATGTTAAAAAGTTTTTCACGAAAAATTATGGAGTGTTAACCTTTGAAAATTTTAAATCCATGGAGTGATAAGGAAATACATTATAAAAATATGGGCTAAATGTTAGAAATTATGAGGTATAATCCTATCAGAGTGAGGAGGGCACCGCCGAGCCTGCTCACATTGAAGCTCCTCGAGGGCGAGAGCCTCGCTGAAATACCCTTCGATGTCCTAACTACTATTAGAAAAGTCAGGCTCATCCCTAAGGAGAGGGATATGAGGTTCACGATCCCCTGAGCGAAGTCACTAGCGCTCAAGAGCATGAAGGAACCGATCACCAGGGGCAGGTTGCATTGCATCGCTAGGAAGCCGAGGCTGAAGCATGTAAATGAGCTCTTAACTTTCCCGGTCATTCTGCAAGATTTCTCAGGGGAGAGGATCATGAATATGCCCAAAATTACGCTGAAGAGAGCTAGAGCGTATACGATCCACTTGACGACTAACTTGAGCAGGGATGATATGAGGAGGAAGGCCATCCCCAGTGAGATCACGCCGAGCGTGGATGATATGAAGCAAGTCGCGTAATCCCTCCTCCTGGAGAACCTCCCGAGAGGCGTCAGGGACATCATTATGGGGAGGGAGCAGGGGGAGAGGGCTAATAGACCACCCAGTACGGGGAAAGCAAAGCTTATCAACTGAAGATCACTTTTCCCCTCTATCCAATCCCTCAGGTAGCTCTCGGAGGCATCGCTCAACCCACTTATCCTCTTAACCTCCCTCCCATTCTCGAATAGTATTATAGTCGGTGTCTCCTTTATACCAAACTCGACGAAAATATTTTCGTTTTTGCCCGGGGTGAGCTTAATATCTATTACCTTGATTCCGGCGGGCGGATCTCTCTCTATGCTCCGCCATACGGGCAGGATCCTCTCGCAGTTGAAACAGAGCTCGCTCCAGAACATAACAGCGACCTTCCCGCTGCCCAGCTCAAGCGTATTATTCGGAATGGCAGATAGCAGTAGGATTGAAAGCATCATCAGTGGGAGCAGCAGATTGTACCGCATAGCTCCCTCTAAAAGCGAGGCCTCTTAATCGTATCGCTATGCGCACCAACTTGAGCGGAAAATTTATAAATAGAGGTCATGTTAAAACTTCACACTTCAGGGGTGGGATTGTTGATCCAACTAGAAGTTCCCAGATGAGGGTTGTCGACCTCATCGCTTCCTTATTCAGAGATCTCAAAGTTAGGGACATAATGGGAGTCATAGGGGGCTCCATAATGCCCCTCTATGATGCCCTCTACTACCACAGAGAGCACTTCAGGATACTGATGTTCAGGCACGAGCAGGGAGCTGTTCATGCAGCCGATTCCTATGCGAGGGTGAAGTGGACTCCCGGCGTGGTGCTGACAACGAGCGGCCCGGGAGCTACGAACATAATAACTGGACTCGCTAATGCATATATGGACTCCTCTCCCGTTTTAGCGATAACTGGACAGGTCTCAACGAACGTTTTAGGGAGGGATGCCTTTCAGGAGGCCGATATATTCGGCATAGCGGCTCCCGTAACTAAGTTCGTTTACCAAGTTAGGGATCCGGAGGAAGCTGTGCCAGCGATAGAATTGGCTTACAGAATATCCATGAAGGGGAGGCCGGGTCCCGCTTTGATCGATCTCCCCCGGGATGTACAGGTAGCTCATCCTAGCGGAATGCGTGAGCTTCCAATAGACCCCTCGAAGTACGAGCCGCCGCTCCCGGATGAGGGCAAGCTTCGAGAAGCTTGCAGAGTCCTCATGGAGGCTGAGAGGCCTGTTATCTTAGTGGGAGGAGGTGTGAGGATATCCGGAGCCCATGAGGAGGTCTTGAAGCTAGCTGAGCTCTTGAGAGCGCCTATAGTGACTACGCTGACCGGGAAGGGATCCGTCCCCTCAACTCATCCCCTAGTCCTAGGGGCGGTCGGGATGCACGGGAGGCCTGATGGAGCTGATAACGAAGGGATGGGAGACCTTAGTGGAGATGGGATATCAGCCTGAAGTAGCTTACTTCGAAGCTCTGAATGAGGCGAAGCTCATAATGGATCTCATATGGAGATACGGGATGAAGGGGATGCTCGAGAGGGTCTCAGTGACCGCTAGATACGGGGGCCTGACTGTGGGGAACAAGGTGATAGATGGAGAGGTCAAGAGGAAGATGAGGACCTATGCTGAGAGGGTCGTGAGCGGGGAGTTCACGAAGGAGTGGCTGAAGTTCTACAAGGAGGGGAATATTGAGGAGCTGATGAAAAGGGTAAGTGAGCATAAGATAGAGGAGACGGGGAGGAAGATAAGGGAGATAATATTCAGGGAACCCTAAATTTTTATTTTCATCATTGGGAGAGCTTGAGTGAGATGTTGAAGTTTCTCACAGCTAAGAGGTGCGCTAATTGCGGGAGGATCATCAGGGGCAAGGGGCTCGAGTGGAGAGGCAAGCACTTCTGCAGTAAGAGGTGCAAGAGGGAATACAGGGAGAAGCATAGAGTTAAAAGAAAGGGGATATTCCTTCCCAGGGATACATTCGATGCTATCTACGGGAGGAGATGAATCCAAGGAAAATTGGCGTAACTTAATGCACTTTCAGATACTAATGGCATTAGGAGATGTTATAGCGTTGAGATTGCTCCAACAGACGATAAAATTATAAGATGAAATCATTGAAAATGTTGGCAAAATAGTTATTCCTGAGTATATCTTTAACTTTTAGTAGCTTCTTCTACATAACCATAGACAGATATATAGCTGGCTATATATAAAATTTCGTTAGCGAAAGGCTTAAGTATTATCAACGAATATAGCTAGCGGTGAGGGTGTGAGGAGAATAATAGCCCTCATCATATTAATAGCCCTCTTTTGCTCCCTATATTTAGCTATCTTTGAATCAAAGGGGCCAGAAATAGAGTGGAGCAGGACTTTCGATGGCGGTGGCAGTGACTGGGGTTACTCAGTTCAACAGACCTAGTGATGGAGGCTACATAATAGCGGGAGGTACGAATTCATCTAAGGCCGGTTATGACGTCTGGCTGATCAAACTGAAGAGTTCCAGTGAACGTAAAACGTCGGCTGTTTTCCCCTTACCGCTCATCGCTCTCCTCATCCCCCTAATCTACAGGGGGATAGCTGAACATTTAGGCTCATACGCATGGAGAAACCGCTCGACGGGAGGATCGATAGAAAAATCGAAAAATCTGACAAGAAAGTGGCCGAAGCCATAGGCTGCTCTCGTATCGTACATATATTGAGAATTTTTAACTCTACAACTTCTTGAGGAAATCCTCTACTATCTTTTCAGCTACCCTCATGGCATCGTATGAGAAATCCAGCGATGGTACTTTGCTGACGCCCTCATTAGAGATCGTGACTTCGTAAGCCGGTTCTATCCCTCTCTGCTTCAGGACATTGGATGCGCACATCAGCTGGCATCCATTTATCGCTAGAACAGCTCTAGTTTTTCTGAATATATCTAGGTGAGTTTTCGAACCGGCCGCTACAGCTGATAGGCAACACATCCTCACCTTATCCGGGAACTCCTTCGTGAGCATCCTCGCGACTTCATTCCCTATCTGCCCCACTGAAGATGCTCCATCGCAAGTAGCCACTATTATGAGGTTCTCCGCATGGTCCTGCAGTGCGGCAACAATTGATAGCTCTGCATCGCCATCACCTATGGATAAATTTAGTAACCATTATAAAAGGTATGGTTACAATTTGAATATGCGCGGGAGGCTGAGCTCCGTCGAGAGGAGGATAGTGGAGATCCTCCAGAGGGACGGGAGAGCCTCGTACTCGGAGATGGGGAAGTCCCTCGGGATGACGCACGTAGCTGTGAGGAAGCACGTGATGAGATTAATTGAGGAAGGGGTCATGAAGGTATCAGCTTGTTTAAGCCCCAGAGCCCTCGATCTGAGGCACGCTGTGGTGCTAATGGAGGCTTCGGATGATAAGAGCATCTCGAAGATAATTGAGAAATTTAGGGACTGTCCGAGGCTCATCTTCCTCTCCAGGCTGATAGGGGGGAACAACATAATTGCCATAATGGTGGCTGAGGACATCAACGTCCTGGAGAGCATAACTTCCGTTTGCGCCCTCAGGACAGCTGAAGGGGTCAGGAGGAGCGAGGTCATAGTCGGTGGCAGCATAGTCTACCCGGAGTATCTGCCAATAAGGATAGTCGAGAGATCAGAAGTCCCATGCGGGGCAGATTGCGGTTCTTGCGGCAGGTTCAAGGAGGGGCTGTGCCCCGGATGCCCGGCTTTCCCCCACTATAAAGGGGGCCTCTGACTATCGTGGAGCGGTAAATTTATCCCCTCTGAATCCCCCAAAGCTTATGCGGATAGAGGGCAGCAAGGCCATAGTCACAGGAGGGAGCAGGGGGATAGGTAGAGCTATATCCCTAGCTCTAGCGGAGAGGGGAGCTGATGTCCTGATAAACTATCTATCGGATGAGAGATCGGCCGAGGAGACTGTGGCTGCAATAAGGAGGATGGGGAGGGAAGCCTTAGCTGTCAAGGGGGATGTATCGAAGCGAAGCGATTGCTTGAGGATATTCGAGCGAGCTCTCTCAAGCTTCGGTTCCGTGGATATATTGGTCAATAACGCTGGGGTCTTGCCGAGGCTCTATAGGATAGAGGAGATAACTGAGGAGGAGTGGAACAGGATAATCGGGGTGAACTTGACGGGCGTTTTCTTCATGTGCAAAGCCGTAGTGGGGCACATGATAGAGAGGAGGAGGGGGAAGATAGTGAACATATCATCTATAGCTGGGAAGGAAGGAGGTACTGTGGGAGTAGCTTACGCAGCATCAAAAGCGGGAGTGATAGGGCTCACTAGAGCTCTAGCCAGGGAGCTGGCTCCCTTCAATATAACTGTGAACGCTGTCGCTCCAGGGCCAGTAGATACTTCAGCCCTCTCGGAGGAGATAAAGAGGAGAGGGGCGGAGCTCTCCCCTCAGGGGAGGATAGCTAAGCCTGAGGAGGTGGCTCACGCCGTCATATTCCTGATAGAGAACGATCACGTGAATGGGGAGGTGATAAACATCAATGGGGGGAGGTACATGGATTGAGGTGCCGTGTAGGGGCAGCAGGACAGTGGCTACTGTGGGAATGATGACCGCCCTCTCAGTAGCTATGAGGGTCGTGAAGCACTTAATCATAGGGGCTATCCAAGTGATAAACTTCCCTTTCATGTTCACACTAATAGCTTCCTCCATCTCCCCCTGCGCGGGGCTGCTGACCGGTATCATGAGCTACGCCGTCTCGGACGTCCTCTTCGGGATAGGACCATGGACGGCAGTTAATTCAGCTCTATGCGGTATAATAGGCTTAATATGGGGATATATAAGGACAGAGAGGAGGGAGCTTCTTTTCCTCCTCTCCTTCCTATCCGAGTTCATATTCGATATCGCGAACTCCTCGATACTCTACATGCTCTTCGGATTGAGCCCCATACAGGCCCTCATAGTCGGGCTGATAGGACTCTTCCTCCCCGTCATGGGAGGATCTATCTTCCTGATAGGCCCTATGACAGAGGTTACTACTTCCCTCGGAGTAGCGCTCATCAGGCCGAAGTTGAGGAGTATCCTGAGGGAGGGATGAGCGATTTTCATGGGGATAGACCTCTCAGCATACGAGAGGAGGCCCTCAGGGATATGCGTGATAGAAGGGGAGAGGGCATATACATTATCGCTGAATTCGGATGATGAGATAGTGGATTTCGCTGAGGAGATAAGGCCTCTGGTCATAGCTATAGATGCTCCGCTCACTGATAAGCCAGAGCTGAGGGGATGCGATAGGATGCTGGTAAAGATGGGATTCAGAGTGCTCCCGCCGAGCTTCAGTCACATGAGGAAGCTATCTGAGAGGGGGTTCCTCCTCTCGAGGAGGCTGAGATTCGAGGTGATAGAGACATTCCCGACGGCCGTCTACAAAATGATGGGGGTCAGGAAGCCGAGGAGGAAGAGGGAGATACCAGAGGCCGCGAGGAGATTGGAGGAGGTAACTGGGATAAAGCTCATAAGGGAGCCAAAGAGCTTGGATGAGCTCGATTCATTCGTTTGCGCTATAGTCGCGAGGGAGAAGGGGAGGGGGAGAGCTATTGCATACGGCGATAGCTCCGGCTTGATATTCCTCCCCAAGATAGAGTGAATCGGAGATTCGGCGCTTATTCGGAGCTCCGCGAGATTATCTGGAGGACTTCAGGAGCTTTTATAAAATAGCTCCGCCTGATAAACTTTATATCTTTTACTGAGCGTGATTAGAACGGTGATTTCATGGCCCGCGGATGGGTCAGGGATTTTTACGCTGCTAAGCTCAGGGAACTAGTTGAGAGAGGGGAGATATGGGAGATAAGGAGGCTGATGGGCCCCACGGGTCCCCGGGCTGTAGTGGAAGGCAGGGAGTTCATAATGCTCTCCACAAACAACTACCTGAATTTAGCCAACGATCCCAGGCTCAAGAGAGCTGCTATCGAAGCTATAGAGAAGTACGGATGGGGTCCGGGGGCCGTTTGGGCGATAGCCGGCTATCCCGAGCTCATGGCTGAGTTGGAGAGGAAGGTAGCGGAGTTCAAGAGGACGGAAGCAGCCTTGGTCTTCCCGACGGGTTACGCAACTAATGTAGGCTCCATACCGGCTATAGTGGATCAGGGGGACATAATACTATCTGATGAGTTGAATCACGGGAGCATAATAGATGGGATAAGGCTCTCCAGGGCTGAGAAGATCATATACAAGCACTGCGATCTAGCGGATCTCGAGGATAAGTTGAGGCAGGTCCACAAGAAGTACAACAAGATATTGATAATAACTGACGGGGTCTTCTCGATGGACGGTGACATAGCTCCCCTGGATGGGATAACTAAGCTAGCTGATGAGTTCAACGCTATGGTCTACGTCGACGATGCCCATGGCGAGGGAGTGCTGGGGGAGGGGAGAGGCTCACCTGCTCATTACGGAGTGGAGGATAAAGTGGACTTCCACATGGGGACCTTCTCCAAAGCATTAGGCTCTACAGGCGGTATGATAGGGTCCGATCGCGATATAATAGAGTATATAAGGAACAGGGCCAGGAGCTGGCTCCTGAGCACTGGATTCCCGCCTGCTGTAGTTGCTGCTAATATTAAGGCTTTGGAGATAGTGATGACTGAGAAGGAGAGGATAAGGAAGCTCTGGGAGAACAGGGAGTACTTCAAGAAGGGCTTGGATGAGCTGGGCTTCAACACGGGGAAGAGCCAGACGCCGATAATACCAGCTATAATAGGGGATACGAAGAAGACGAGGGAGCTAGCTAAGATGCTTTACGATATGGGGATCTTCGTAGTGCCCATAGTCTACCCTATGGTGGCTAGAGGTACCGAGAGGATAAGGAATGAGGTGAGCGCAGGTCACACTAAGGAGGACTTGGACAAGGCTCTATCAGCTTACGAGAAAGCTGGGAGGAGCCTGGGTATAATATAGGGTGTCAAAATGACTAAGATCCTCGTGCTCGGGGCTGCTGGGCAGATAGGGACTGAGCTAGTCCCCGAGCTGAGGAAGATCTATGGGAGGGATAATGTAATAGCTTGTTATTACAGTAAGGAACCCCCGAGAGTCCCTCTGGAGGGCCCAGCAGAGGGAGTTGATGTCTTAGATATTAAATCGGTAGAGGAAGTGATAAAGAAGTACGATGTCGATGAGATATACCATCTAGCAGCTATTCTATCAGCTGCTGGTGAGAGGAACCCGCAATTGGCCTGGAGGACGAATATGGATGGCTTATATAATGTGCTCGAGCTAGCTAGGGAGTATAAGCTCAGGGTTTTCTGGCCCAGCTCAATAGCGGCATTCGGACCGAGCGCCCCTAGAGATAACACGCCTCAAGTGACTGTGATGGACCCGAGGACTATCTACGGTATCTCTAAGTACGCTGGGGAGCTCTTAGCTAGGTACTACGCTGAGAAGTTCGATGTAGATGTGAGGGGGGTGAGGTATCCAGGTATAATAAGCAGCGGAGCCATGCCCGGGGAAGGTACGACGGATTACGCTGTTGAAATATTCTATTACGCTCTTGAGGGGAAGAAGTACACTTGTTACCTGAGGGAAGATACGATGCTGCCTATGATGTACATGCCAGACGCTATAAAGGCAGCTATTCAGCTGATGAACGCTGAACGCTCGAAGCTAACGATACTAGTAGGCTATAATGTCGCTGCCTTCAGCTTCACTCCCGAGCAGATAGCTGAGGAGATAAGGAAGCACATACCCAACTTCGAAATAGAGTACAAGCCGGATTTCAGGCAGAAAATAGCTGATTCCTGGCCCAGGAGCTTAGATGATAGCTTAGCTAGGAGGGAGTGGGGATGGAAGCCTGATTGGACGTTCGAAGCTATGGTGAAGGACATGCTGGAGAGGCTATCGAGGAAGCTGAGGTCCGCTTGAGGAACTCGAATCACTAAGGCCTTTCTTATTTATGATGCCGCAGTCCCCCTATCCTTTATAAGGTATGAGGGGTCGGTCTCGTTATGAGCAAGAGAACTCATTTAGCATTCGCACTGCTCCTCTCAGCTTACCTCTTCAGGTCCAGCCCTCAGCATCTTCTCTCCGTTCCTATAGTCCTCATATCGGCCATGCTACCTGATCTAGACCTCGCTCTGAGGGGCTTTCCCCTCATAGAGCACAGGAAGACCTTCCACAACATCTGGTTCACAGTAGCTGCGGCATACGCGATATTTTATCTGACGGGCAGCCCTCTGGTAACTTGGCTCTCCTCAATAGGGATAATTTCCCATCTCCTCATGGACAGCTTGACTAAGGTAGGGGTCATGTGGCTCTACCCCCTCTCCAAGTGGAAGTCGAGCGGCCCCCTGAGGACAGGAGGCAGAGCTGATACGATGGTAGGGATCCTCTCCCTCATAGGCGCTTCGTACTTCATCATATCCTGATCTCAGAGGAGTTCACCTCGCTCCCATAGTGGCCCTTACCTTCGGCTCCAGCACTTGCCAGAGCCAATTGGCGAATTCAAATATGCTCTTCGTCTGTATCAAGACTTCTCCAGGCCCCCTTATCTCGACAACGAGGCCTTCCCCACTCAAAGCGAGCTCCTTCAGTCCGCCCAGCCTCCTCACTTCATAAGAGCATGTATCTGAGAAAGCAACTAAATGGAAATTGTCGACTATCAGAGATTCTCCAGCAGATAGCTCATGCCTATCTATAGCTCCGAAAGTGTTTATGAACAAATTCCCCCTCCCAGATGTCTTTATCATGAAGAGGCCCTGCCCGAATATCCCCTTAGTGAAGCCCTGCCACTTTATATCGAGCTCTACCGTAGGGTCCGAGGCCACATAAGAGGACCTCTGTATTATGTACCCCCTCCCGTCCAAGGTGAGCTTCTCTATATCCCCCAGAGGGGCCGATACTAAGGCTACCTCACCCGGCCCTCCTACAGCGGTGTAATCGTTGACGAAGAAGGACTGGCCCCCGAGGATCCCTAGCTTGATTGTATCGAGCACCCCAGCCCTGGCCCTCGTCTTAATCTTTATATTCGGCGTCATATAAGTCATGGCTCCAGCTTCAGCCGTTATAGTCTCCCCCTGGTTCAGTTTAACTACCAACATACTGTAAGATGGCCTGTACCTTATCTCATACTCCATAGGGCCTAGAGCACCCCCCGGGATATAAAATTGTCGGAAGTTTTATCAATTCCCCCGGCCCGCATCCCGGGTAAATATGATAGTGGTCACTGGTGGCGCCGGCTTCATAGGGAGCAACGTAGCCCTCATGCTGCTTAAGATGGGGAGGGAAGTAGCCATAGTAGATAACTTCATGACTGGATCGAGGGAGGCAGCCGAGGTACTGAGGGAGAGGGGAGCTAAAGTAATAGAGGGCAACGCATCTAAGTTAGTCGAGCTGGATGATGTGGAAGCTATATTGCACTTGGGGATCCCATCATCCAGCCCCATGTACAGGGAGGACCCTAGCTTAGTTTCCAGCTCCCTCGGGGAGTTCATGGAGATAATAGAGTACGCTAGGAAGAGGGATCTGAAGTTAATTTACGCATCCACTTCCTCCCTCTACAATGGGATAGATCCTCCTCACAGGGAGGACGCTCCCATAAAGCCCATGGACCTCTACACCGAAGCCAGGTACTTCATGGAGAGGATCTCGAGCGTCTACCAAAGCTTATATGGGGTTAGATCTGTTGGTCTGAGACTATTCAGCGTCTATGGGCCCAATGAGAGGCAGAAGGGGAAGTACGCTAATGTAGCATCTCAGATGATATGGGCGGCCATGGGAGGCAAGCCATTCATAATCTTCGGGGATGGGAATCAGACAAGGGATTTCATACACGTCAGGGATGTTGCTAGGGCTTTCATAATAGCTATGGAAGCTGGAGTAAGCGGTATATTCAATGTCGGTACTGGAGTCGAGACCAGCTTCAGGGAACTAGCTTCGATAATAGCTGAGAAGCTGCCCCTCAGGCTGGAGTTCAGGCCCAACCCGATAAAGAACTACGTTTACAGGACTCGCGCCGATACATCATTAGCTGAGGAGGAACTGGGATTCAGGGCTGAAGTGGAGTTGAGGAGAGGGATAGAGGAGCTAATAGAGGCCTACAAGGAGGATAGGATAGTGTTCGGAGTTTGATCGATAACATCATGCAGATAGAGGGACCCCCTGGGATAGATTTATCTCACCGCTTCCCCAATCCGAGGGTCCGTATGATCGTGGTCATCAGCGATACTCACGGTGAGGTGGAGAACATGAGATCGATCTTGAATAAGCTCAGAGAATTGAACCCGGATCTAGTGGTGCATCTGGGGGATGATTACGATGATGCCTCCTTCCTGAGCGAGTTCCCCCTCGTCAGGGTGCCTGGAGTCTATGAATCGTATTACTCGAGGCCAGATATCCCCAACAGGATCCTCCTCAACTTAAACGGTTGGCTTGCGCTGGTTACTCACTCTCACTTGAGGCATGAGAACGACCTGCCCTGGGATCCGGATCCCAAGGAGCTCGCTGAGAGGGGAGCTATCGATGTAATACTCCATGGGCACACTCACATCCCCAGGGCTGAGAAGGAGGGCGGGATAATCTACATAAACCCCGGTCACATGAAGAGTCACGATAAGAAAGGCTACCCTACTACTTTCTCCTTGATAGAGGTAGGGGATGAGCTGAGAGTGAGTATCTCGGACCTCTCCGGGAAGGTAATTATAGAGAGGAGCTTCCCGAGGAAGCGTCCTATCTGAAGTTTAGCTCCCTTAACGTCGTACTTCCATGAACCCAACTCTCGGAACTATGCACGGCCCTACTGACTTTAGATCCCAGCCTCCCAATGAAAGTTTAAATAGAGTCCCGCTGGTGATAGGAGGATGAGGCCTAGGATAGGCCACATCTACCCGTTGAGGAGGGGGAGGATAGGCCACATATATCCGTTGAGGCGTGAGCATGGTGGTGAGAGTAAAACTGAGACTTAAATCTAGGATCTCGCAACAAGTCATCGAGACCTCAGCACTAGTCAATAGTGGTTTTGAAGCTGAAAGCCCCCAGATCCTGATCCCCATTTCCGCAGCTAGGCAGGTATCCCTCTACCCTCCTCCAGTGACATCCAGCATAATTGAAGTGGGGACCGCTGGAGGTCCGACGAGAGTCTTCCTAGTGAGGGACGCGATGGATGTCTGGGTCGTGACGAGCGATAGGGAATTTGGCCCTAAGCTCGCAGATGTGGTCATATCCCCTATAGAAGAGGAGGTCTTGATAAGCGACAAGCTCGCAGAGGAGCTCTGCTTAGTCCTCCTGGCAATTGGATCGGGGAAGTGGAGGTTCTCAGATGACCCGTCTGATAAAGTGAGGTACAGTGAGAAGCCTCAGTATTGGTGATGTGTGGGAAAATATTCTAACGATGTATCGAAGTTTCCCAGATGTTTTCAGTGTATTACAGCCTCTGAGCGAACGACAGAAGCAAATTCCAGTTTCTATGTAGTACAATATTTCTCTACGCTCCACGAACTCTAGCGAATCTCTAACATAATCTATCCTCCATTCAATGAGCCCCTCAAATCGTCGATCCTCTTATTGATGGATTGATTTATAATCTCCATTCTTTTGTTCATCTGATCCAGGAGGAGAACTGTTATCTCGCTATCCGTCAATCTCTTCCCTTCCGCGGGCTATCTTATCTGAGGACTGCCTCAATGCCCCTCCAGGACCGATGTGACTAAGACTTCAGCTATCACCTTAATCCTCAACGATCAAATTTAAATCCCTACGTGAATTATCATGCCCTTCACACCCCTCCACCTCGGGCCTTCCATCGCGATGGGCCTGCCCCTCCGCAGGTGGTTGCATATGCCCACTCTCCTCGTGGCCAGCGTTGCCCCCGATATTGAGCCTTTTCTGGTCATACTACTCGGCCTAGATTACCCCTTACACGGGTACCTGCACACATTCCTCGCGGCAATCCCATACGGGGTTCTGATAGGCTACGCTATGTCTCTGCTCGAGAGACCACTGGGCCCTCTCTACAGGAGCCTCCTCCTGGAGGATAGTGTCGGTGAGAGCTCCTTCCTGCTAGCTGGAGTGATCGGGACGCTCTCTCATGTCCTACTGGACTCTCCCCTCTACGGAGACATAAGGCCGTTCTACCCGATCGAGGAGAATCCACTATATGATCCATCCCTCCCAATCCACGAGTTCTGCGTACTGACTCTACTGATAGGAGCTCTGATGTATTTGATAATCTTGATGAGGGCATCGATTCACAGAGCCTCGAATTCTCGAGATGCCTAGAGTCCTCGACTCTAGATCCCTTAGATTTTTTATGCTGAGAGTCCTTCAGGATCCTATTCATCGGTATGATGGGAATCACTCTGAGGAATCCTTCACTCCATGCGGTAAAGCCTGCCCCAGTGCGGCGAGGTCAATGATCCCCCTCCCGAGCCATGCGAGGAGCTCCAATCTGAGCCTTTCAATATTAACAACGGGCTTCCCTCCGATGAGTTCGAATGATGGGAGCTCCCTCACGGGTATCAGGACGAGGTCCCCAGCCCCCCTCCTCATGTTCAGGCAGGAGAGCCAATCATCTAGATCCTTTCCCCTCACGTAAGCGAAGGTCGCGGATGGAAGCTGGTATCCCGTCCTCAGATATGCAGCTGTCTCATATCCGAGGACATAGCCCTTCCCCCCTGAGTATCTCTCCAGAAGCTCCAAACCCCTTTCCCATCCTCCCGCCCTCAGCCTAACGGCCCTCAGGAACAGCTTCTCTATCAGGAATATGCCTAGGACATCCTTTGGCTCTAGGTTGAGGAGGGTCCTAGCCCTATCCGTCAGGTAATAGGATCTTCCACGCTTAAGAACCCAATCCTCTCCCCTCTAGTTCACTCAAATACCTGTAAGCGCTCGCTCTCGATATAGATGCCTCAGATGATATCTCGGAGAGGGATCTGGGCCTCTCTGAGAGGAGCGAGAGGATGAACATACACTCCTCATTCATCGATGATACATGCGAATCCATTATTTAATGCTTTAACAGAGATTAAGCCCTCATCGAGCGATCAGTGGGAATTCTCGTGTGCTTGACTTAGATATACGTTTCAGGAGGCTTAGACCCGATAAAGGATTCGGAAATTGAGATTAAGGCTCTTTAATGGCGGCTCAGCCCGCTCGAAAGCCGCCGCGATAATGCCTCATCATGATCGTCCGGAAATCGATCGTTTCCGGACATGAATGGAATTTGCGAGAGCTGAGATAGATCTCTTTCAGGGGGAATGGAGATCTTTGGGTTGATAATCTCCTCTAATCTTCTATATTCTGTCTCCTCAAGGCTATCAAGTCCCTTCAATATCCTTCGGATGATCTAATTTACAGCTCTACTCTTGCTGTCTTATGAATGCTCAAGATAAACAGGGAAAAGAGAAAGAGTAGCGAGGAGATTATGTAAATGCTTCCCGGCCATATGCTCCAGAGGAACCCACCAACTATAACTATCGGGCTCTGCGATAGGACCACAAGGTTGTTTGCAATTCCAAAAATAGTGGATCTCACCTCCTTAGGGGAATTCGTCCCAATGGCCACTTTCACGGCAGGGTCGTTCATCATCATTGAGAAAGCACCAACACATAGGATCAAGGGAATGAGCCAGCTTCGCGCTAGAGGAAGGGCCATCGCGACAAGGGAGGATATGAAGGAGGATAGATAAAGGATCCTCAGATAGCCAACTTTATCGATCAAAATTCCTACAGGAAGTTGCGTCGTAATATGTATTACTTTTACCATAATATAAAGCGCAGTCACCGTATACAGCTCGAACCTCAGGACAGAGTACAGATATGGTACTAGATAGGTGGAGAAGAGGGCCTCAGCAGATCCCACGAGGGCTATAAAGATGAGAAGATTAGTTATATTTGAATTCTTAAGGGATGATGCTGTTACCCTAAGTGTATGGGAAAATCTTCTTGCTTTCTCCCCTTCCACATATTCAACTCTCAGCCTGAGGAGGAAAGCTAAGAGGCACATTATCACCATGAGGAGTATTGAGGGTCTGAATTCATGCCCTTTAGATGTCATTGCGACTAAGAGAGGACCCAATAACTCCCCCAATGCAATTACCACATTGAACAAAGAGAAAATTCTCCCCATTCTCTCTCTTGGCATGAGTTCGGAGATGAGGGTCTGCATTGCCGGACTTGAAAGTCCTCCTACGAATCCAAAGAGCGGAAGAAGGGCAGCTATCCAAAAAATTCCCAGCGGAAGCATGAGATAAATTCCCAGAAGGACAAAGAAGGAGAGAAGAGCCGGCAGTTTTACCATAATCAATATCCCAATGGAATCAGCGAGCAGTCCTCCGATGAATGAGGAGATTAAGGAGGCGAGCATCAGAGCGGAGAAAGAAATTCCATAGAGCCACATAATCCCCTCTTCTGATGAAAAAATTAAAGGAATTAAGAAGAAGAGCATCCCTCCTATTATAGATGCGAGAAAGCTGCTAGACATCAGAAGGGTTACATTCAATGCTCTGTTCATTATATCACCTTCTCTACTTTAGATAATACCAATGACATTCAGGTGGTGCGGAGGGAATATCGAATCCGTCTATAGGTATCTTCTCCTCTAATCCCTTAGAGTGGACCTCTTGCTCTAGCAGTACTCCCCCTTCTCTTTCTGAGAATCTCGAAGAAGTTCCAGTCACATAGATATATTTTCCACACCAGGCAGTCTCATCTCTTAGTATTATAAAATCTATACCCCCTAAATATCCTATTAGAGCAGATACAGGATTCATTAATCATCCCGAAAGTAGAGCGGGATTTTCCCTGTATAAATATTTTCATAATAATATATATCGTGAAGATAATGCTTATAAGTAGTTCTATCCGGAAATAATATCCCGAGGTTGTGATGATGGACGGGAGGAGGACAGGAGGAAGGAGTGCAGAAATGTTGGTACCTGGTTGCGGTTCTGAGAGTCTTGGTTACAATGGAGATCTCAGAACTCCTACAAATTTATAGGGACGCCAATCTATTCCTCTCAGTGTTAAAGCTATAAGCTCGTAGAGAGATGGTGATATAATGACCGAGGAACTTCTTTCTATATTAGCAAGCAGGACAAGAAGAATGATCGCAAATATATTAGCTAGGAGGGAGGCTACTGCAGAGGATCTAGCATTTGAGACAGGAAAATCTATACAAACAATATATTATCATCTCAAGGTGCTGGAGAATGCTGGACTTATATCTTCTAAAGAGGAGAGGCGTGGATATCTCATCCAGAGGAGATATTCGTGGAGAGGGGAAAATACGATCTTTCTCTCACCAAAGTCTCGTGATAAACTTGAAAAGATAATAGGAGATGCGCTAGAATTTATTCAAGGACTAGGCATAGAGATTCGAGATGAGGAATTTCTAAAGAAGAGAATCGCACGCATATTATCCTTAGCTGATGGATTCATGGGAAAGGAAAAAGAAATAGCTTCTAAATATAGGGGGCAACTTAAAAAAATTGATCAACTTACAGGAAATTTGGTTATCAATATACTTGCCATTTATTCGTTATCGGACAAAGAATTCGAAAGATACCTCAACCTTCTAAAGGAGTTCAGAAGGATAGTTAGGGAAGGCATAAACAGCAAATGAGGAGTCATTATCCTAAGAAATTCTCCCTTGTCTCTGATCTTGATTAGTGGACTGTCCTAGTTCTATTAGAAAGGCTGAGTAGGAAGATGTAATTAGACTTAGCTCTGAGCTTGGGGCGAGATATCCAAGGGAAACATGTAAAATCCAGATTCTAAGGGAGGAACTCGACCCCTCCTCCCTTAGGAAGTATATCTCAGATTTTATCCGAGAAAATGAGCTTATATCGTCAGATGATCCCTTAAAAATGGTATAGAGCTCTTTAAGTTGATAATTCCTCCTGAGAAGCTTTAAGCTATGCTCTCTAGATCGATCAATATACCATAAATATACCATTCTCACTTTCATGATCACTTAAGAGATATAACTTCCCTCAGGTTCGAGTGAAAAATTTATAAAGTTAAGCTGAGCAACTCCTAGATGTTCGATCCGGAGAGCCTCAAGAAGATCTACAAGTTGTTCAGGTGGCCCGAGGACCTATCGGAGGGAGAGGGGAAGGAGAGGTATGAGGGAGCCCTCGAGGAGTTCGGCAAGATAATCTCGCACCGCTGGATCGAGGAGGTGCTGAGGAGGGGGAAGGTGAGGATCGTCGATGTCTGCAGCGGGACCGGGGGTAGGGGGGATAGCCCTCGCCAAGAGGGTAGTTGAGTTAGGGTTCTGAGCTACGTAGTCTTTGATAGACTTACGTAGCCCTTGGGACTCATCAGCTTTGGGCCCCTCCCGAGTTCATTGGGGCCCTCATCAGCCTTCTCCCCTGTCAGGGTGAACCCGCTCCATCCCATCATGAGAGAGCTTCTGGGATGGAGAAAGACCCTCCATCTGAAGGTTTAAGGCAGCTTTTAGCTACCTGCAGCACTCCCTTCGGGGCATTTACCATCCCACATCTGGAGCACCCATCATATAGGTCAACGTCTATTTAAATCTACTTTGAAACTGCTGGCAACGGCAGGGATGCGGAGCTCACTTTCGTGGATCTGAGGGAGGATGCGCTGGAGAAAGCGGTGGAGTTCAGCAGAGCCGCAGGAATAGAGGCTGAAGCCTTAGTTGCTGACGCCAGGGAGTTGTACAAATCTGGGATAGAGGCGGACATAGCTATCCTATGGGGTTTGAGTACCCCTCACTTCAACCCGATCGACCTGGTGAAGCTCTATGGGAGCGTGAGCACTATACTGAGGGATGGCGTATTCATAGTGGAGGAAGCTGATAGGTTCACGATGATGACGGGGTACAAGGACTTCCTCCTTGAGAGGTACGATGAGAGGGGCCCTGTCTTCACAGCCCACTACGATCACGATCCCCTCACCGGATACACGACGAGGATAATCTTGACGAAGGATGGAACTCACCCCATGCACGTTTACTTCTGGGACATAGCTAGCTCGATTGCCCTCTCATGGATATTCTTCGAGGACGTGGATTTCATGAGGAGAGGGGCTTACAGCGGATACATACTGGCTCACAAGCCGAGGAAGTTCGATTTGAATATAATAACAGGGATTCCATCTGTTTACGCCCCCAGGACTTGAAGATGCAGCTGTCCGCTCGGGGCTATATTTATGAATATGTTCATGATGATTGTAATCATGATGATCACATTCATAAATAGGGGCAGGGAGCTCGGCTTCCTGGAGGAGAGGTACCGCTCGCATAGAGCTGAGCTGATAATCGTTTACGGGAGGAGGAGAGTGGGCAAGACTCTACTGCTCAGGAAGTTCCTCTCAGGTAAGAGGGGCGTTTACTTCGTGGTTTCCAGGCTTGGAAATATCCTCCAGGAGATCTCCGAGGCGATAAGCGAGCAACTAGGTGTCCATCCACCGTTATTACGGAGCTATAAGGAGCTATTCAGATACATAGCGAGGGAGAGCGACAATGGGAGGATCATCCTAGCCATAGATGAGTTCCAGAGATTGGCGGAGTACGACCCGGGGTTCCTCAATGAACTGCAGGCAGCCTGGGATGAATTCCTCAGCGGATCCAATGTCTTCCTAGTGCTGAGCGGCTCCTCAGTCGGTGTCGTCGAGAGAGTAGCCCTCTCATCCTCCTCTCCGATCTTCGGGAGGCGGACGGGACAGCTCAAGGTGAGGCCCTTCACGTTCAGGTGCGCTAAGGAGTTCTTCACTTGGTCGTGCGAGGATAGAGTAAGGGCTTACGCTGTCTTCGGAGGTGTCCCCGCATACTTATCGCTCCTTCGATATGAGAGCCTCCTCGAAAACATCAAAAATCTGGTATTGGAGCCGACGGGGCCTTTGCACGAGGAACCCTATTTCCTTCTGGCAACTGAGACAAGGGAGCCTCTTAGATACATGACGATACTCGAGGCAATGGCATCGGGAGCTACTACGCTGGGGGAGATAGCATCCAAGAGCGGGCTCTCATCCAGCGAGCTGCCGAGGTACATGAGGACTCTAGAAGCTCTCCTCGATATTGTGGAGAGGAGGTACCCTCTGCTAGAGGAGGGGAGACGCGGGAGGGCCAGATACTTCATAAAGGATAATTTCCTCAGCTTCTGGTTCACATACGTAAGGCCTAACCTCCACCTCCTCGAGCTGGGGGAAGTGGAAAGGGTTGCTGCGAGGATCTCGGAGAGACTGGATGAATACGTTTCTAAGATATTCGAGGAGATAGCTCTCGAGCACTTCTCCCATTCAGTACAGCTGAGAGCCGGCAGGTGGTGGCGGGGCGAAGTGGAGATAGATGGGGTGGCTGTAGATGAGAGGGAAGGGATAGCTTATTTCATGGAGGCTAAATGGTCCAGGAATCCCCTGGACAAATCCGTCCTGAGGGAGCTCGAGAGGAAGGCTGAGGAGTTCGAATGGAGGAGGGGGGAGAGGAGGGAAGTCTACTACATCTACTCTAGGAGTGGCTTCGCATTTGAGCCGGAGGAGGGCGTGAGGCAGGTGAGCCTAGCTGAGCTCTGCGATCAGGAATGCACTTAAGCCGGATGCAGGTCGAAGATAGGAGTCGATATAGCTGGCCTATCGAGGATCGCCGAGCGGAAGGCTCATACCCTAACCATGATTATACTAATTGCGGTTAGTATAATCAGGTTTAGTGATTTGGATAGGTTCAGGAACACCGGGAGCGGACCTTAGTCTACGGGAGGAGGAAGGTCGGAAAGAGTTGCTTCATCTGATCCAAGCTCAGATTTTGCCCAGTATATTCCCTGAGGCTCTCATCAGAGGTTCTCGAGATAGTTGCTCAAAGACCTCCACCCCCTAACCCCTCTCCTCCTGATCTCATCAGCGTAATCCATCAGCTTCCCCCTATCCACTATCTCAACGAGCCTCGGAATTATCTCATCCCTGAAAGGATATCTGTAGTATAAGATGTCTATCAGGGTCTTCTCAGGATCGCTCACCCTCAAGAACTCCCCTATCTCATCTATGAATATGTAATCGTACCCGAAGTACATCTTCTCAGAGATCCTCCTGAGATACACTTTGTATCCAGCTATCTCCCTCATCCCTCCCTTTACCGAGCTCGAGACCATAGGGGAGAGTACTGTTATAGCTGTCACTTGATCCCAGGCTCCATGGAGGAATGCAGCTGATCCTAGACCTATATAAGAAGGGATTGCCTTCACAATCATGTAGGGGGACTTCTTGAATGTGTAGACCCCTTTAATGAGCTCCTCTATTTCCCCTCTCTCCCTCAGCCTGTGGATCAGGAGCTTCGCGTAGCTACCGGCAGCCCGCTCAACGAAACTGTAAGTGAAGAAGGAGGATCTCCTGAGCTCTTCCAGGAGTTGTGAGTACTTATAGTGAGGCATACTTCCTCACTTTCCTCTCTATAGCATCGAAGCTAGGGGCTCCATCAATATGAGCTCCTTAAGTCCTGAGAAATCATCAGGCATCCTCAATTTCCCTGAGAGGACTCTCATATCCTCCCTTATGAGCCCGGGATCGCATAGGTCCAGGAGGTAGTAGATATCGTAGAGGTCCTCCGCTTTCCCCCTCTCCAGGAATGCCCTCACCTTCTCCCTGACGAGCTCCTCTTGTTTGAGAGTCCTGACGACGATGCTACTTCCATCGACGAGCCAGTAATCTGCCTCCACTACCTCCTCGAACATGGGGGATGCCTCGAGCTCTATTTCAACATCATCCTTGATTCTCAAATAAAGGACTCCCGATGCCGTGAGCACTCTCGTGGATTTAAATGGGATGTTCACGAGTTCTCTGGGATTATCATGATAGATATCTATGTCCAATGAGAACCTCTTCCCTCCGTAAACCCTCCAGACAGCTAGACCTCCATGGAGGACGAAGTTGAATCTCCTGGAGAGCTCTAGAATCACCGCATCTTGGAGCTCAGCTATCTTCAAGAGCTTCCCCTTGAGTATCTTGATAAGAGAGATCCTCCTGGGTTCCACAATATAGACCTACGGTTATATATAAGTATAACCTGAGTCCACATCAATCCTCGCTGTGATCTCGGCTTCTATCATATAGGGAGTCAGGGAAGCACTCCTAAGGTAGTTTCTAAGCTTCGATCGATTTGAAAGGAGAATAATGGAGCGATGATGCCATCTAATGAGAGAGGAAAAGATGTAGAGCGTGGGCTACTGGGAATTGAGGGAGGTTACCCTGGGGCTGGAAACTCTTAGATAAATTATTAAATAGAAAAGGCGGAGCTCGGAGATAAGTTCGTTATAGAGGCATTTTAGAGGACTCGATGAGGCGCTAGAAGGCTTAGCGCCTGGCTGAGATAGCCCCTCCTATCACACCTCCTAGTAAGCCTATCAGAGCTCCTTTGATCGAGAGGGCTATCGCTAATAACGCGACACTAGCCTGAAGGTAACCTAAGAATGGTGCTAAGAATGGAAAGAGGCTCGATAGGGGGGTGAGTAGGAGGGGCAGGATTATAGCGAGGATTATCCCCCCTAAGGCCCCCGATAGGAAGCCAGCTGCAGCTCCTCTGCCCACGCCCTTCGCTATGTATCCAGCGACGAGGCCCGCTATTAGATCCCCGATCACTGGGAGCGTACCTCCGAGCAGCAAGTGGATTATGAATCCTACGATGACGCCCAGCAGTAAGCTCCCTCTCTGCTCTGGCATACGAAGCGATCGAATGATATCATAAAAAAACTTTCGGTGAATAGAGGTATATTTTTCCCGGGAACTCTTAACATACGAATTTATCTCAGTCTGGTTGCAGCCCTAGGATAAAAGAGAGATGGAGTTGCTTCTCATATTTTCTCTCGGAATAAAGATGTAGGGGTAGGAAGGCTCCTCCAGCGTTGCATCTCTATTCTAGCTGTGATCAACCGAACCTATCTACCAAAGAACCCTAGTTATCCTTATCTTACCGCTCTCCTCCTCCAGCTTCATCCAGTCCTCTAAGCTCATGGTCCAACCCGATGCCCCCGCATTCTCCTCCACTTGCTCCGGGCTCTTAGCTCCAGGTATCACTATCACCTTCTCACTAGCCATGAGGAGCCATTTCAAAGCCACTTGAGATGGTTTCTTCCCGTACTTCGCTCCAATCTCCTCAAGCAACTTCACTATCTCATAAACCTGCCTGAAGTTCTCGGGATGGAATACGGCGGAGCCCTCCCTGACATCGCTGAACTTCGGAAGGTTCTCGGGCCTGTACTTCCCTGAAAGGGCTCCTTTAGCTAGAGGGGACCATGCAAGAACGCTCAAATCGTATGCCTCTGCGTAGGGGATTATCTCCTTCTCAGCATCCCTCTCAACTAAGTTGTACTTCACCTGGATGCTGACTATATCCTCAGTTGATAGGCAGGACCAGGCAGATTCTATGAGCTCAGGGGGGAAATCGCTGAGCCCTATCATTCTTATCGCCCCTATGTGGACTAACTCCTCTAAAGCTCTCATGTACTCGCACGTCGGTATGTTATCCCAGCAGGGGGGCCAGTGGACCTGCATTAGATCTATGTAGCTCCCCAGCCTCTCCATGGACCTCTTGGTAGCTTTAAATACGTCGTGCCTGGATAAGAATTCCCCGGGTATCTTAGTAGCTATGAAGACGTTCTCCCTCTCCCCCAGCTCCTTGAGGGCCTGCCCGAGGAACCTCTCGCTCATCCCCATCCCATATACTGCTGCGGTATCGAAGAAGTTCACTCCGACATTCAGAGCTCTCTCTATGATGGACTTGGCGAGATCGTAGCTAGTCACTCCCCAGGAGTCGCTGAACTGCCAGGTCCCCAAGCCCACCTCCGAGACCTTGACATCTCCTATATACCTGAACTCCATACGCATCCGGTAGTCTCGAGTGAGGAGCTTATAATATTTCAGAGGATTTACTTCCAATCCTCAGACTAACGGATATTGATAATATACGTGGAACTTCCCATTCAGAGCTCAGCTCGTGTAATTATTCTCCATAAGACTCACTTCAGATAGGGTTATCGAACTCGATTCATCAACTGCCTATCTCATGCCCCGCACGGCCCTGTCAGTTTCTATTCCCCAGAGGTATTGAGGAGATGACTCGATAAAATGGATACATTTATATCCCTCCCTCAGCAGCTTCCCCTGTGGCAGAAGCTGTAGTCACATCCGTCTTGGAGGAGGCACTCAGGCAGGCATCCGAGAGGATAGCGAAGAAGATAACTGAGGGGAAGAAGCTCACTAGCATCGATGTAATAATCCTCCTCCTTGACCAGATAAACAGGAGGATAGATGATACGAATAGGAGGATAGATGATCTAAACACTTCCCTTAACAAGAGGATAGATGACCTGAGCGCTTCCCTCAACAAGAGGATAGATGATACGAATAGGAAGATCGACGATCTTAAGGAGGAAGTGAGGCTGCTGAAGCAGGAGGTATCATCCATAAAATCTGATATAATAAACTTGTTGAAGGGGAGGCTGACAGGCACATAGGCCATCATGCAGCGCATCCTAATGAATTGAGCGGCCTTGTGTAATCTTTTTAAGATCATTTTAAGGTATTGCCATGATGGAAGAAGCATTAAAGAAAGCTGAGGATATCGTGCTGGAGGCTATAAGGAGAGGAAAATACGAGGAAGCGGGAAGGATAGTGTTCAGAGATGTGTTCAAGCCTCTCCTAGATTTAATATCCCATATAGAGAGGGAAATTGATAGAAATACTGAGAATATAGCAAAATTGACGGAGAAAGTTGATAAGAGTACTGAAAACATAGATAAGCTGACTGAAAATGTGAAAAGACTTCTCGGGGAAACTGGGAAGCTGAGGGAAAGGGATGTGGAGTTCAGAACTGGATTGATGCTTCAGGGATGGTTCAGGAAGAATGCCCCGGATTACGAGGTCTTCATCTGGGATGGAGCGGGGGCGGATGTCCTGATAGAGGGAAGGGGAATCCTAGCATCCATAGATATAGCGATGCCTAAGATAGAGGACGTAAGGCAGCTGAAGGATGGGATCGGCGTTATAGAGGAGGATTGGGGAAGGAAACCGGATCTCCTGATAATATACTCGAGATCAGGGATTATACCAAAGAGAGTCGCTGATTTCGCTGATAGGATGGGGGTCAAGATAGTGAGGAGACCTGCTGAGATAAGGAAGATCCTGGAGAGCAGATGACCGTTTCCTAGTTAGGAAGTCTGATTTCTCTATCTTCCTAAGTTCAGGAGGAAAGCCTGTATATCCTCTTCGGAAAGGACCGTGACACCTCTGGGATATCTCCTGTGAGGCTTTCCAGCCTTAACCTCGACTTTCAGCTTTCCAGAAATGACATCCACCTCGAATCCATTCCTCCAGAAGTAAACTTCCCCGAATGCCCTTAGGACGTGCTCCTGAACGACCCATTCAAGGAGAGCTGCTCTTGAGAGATCTGCCCCGAGGAGCTTTGAGAGAGAGATATCGCAATGAATGGATCCCTGATGAAGATCTTCTTCTCCCTTCTGTAGAGGATCTTCCCATCTTCCTTTAAGTAAGCTACTCCAAGGAGGAACATGTCCTCCATCAGCCTTACATAATCATGGACAGTGTTGTGCGATATCCCGAGATCTCCCGCGATCGAGTTGAAGCTGATGGCACTAGGAGCCTTCTCTATTATCGATTTAGCTATAAGCCTCAGAATCCTGGGATTTCTTCCCGCCTTAACGGAGTCCATCTCGATGCTGACAATTAGATCCTCCGGAAATCTTTCATCTCCATTTATGCTCCTGGGAAATCCTCCGGTCTCGAGATATTCATCAAAAGCCGAGAGAATTCTGCTGTACTCGCTGATCCTCAATTCAACCTCTCTCACCCTCGCATATTCCGGAAAGCTGAGAGGAAGTACCTCCACAGTTCTCCCCATCCCCCTCCTCCCGGGAAAGGCCTCAGAGAACCCTTCGAACCTGAACGAAGCGGAGCCTAGAAGAACCAAGGCATCCCTTTCCAGGAGGCCTAGATCAACGTATCCCTTCAATATCCTCCACCAGCCCTCCAGCCCAGTGACCTCATCCAGAAAGATAATAGAGCTCTTCACTCCATTTCTCTCCTTAAACCTCCTGTAGAAGTTCAGGACATCCCTCAGCTCCTTTGAATCGGAGGCGAGATCGCAGCTGAAGTAGAAGATCGATCCTGAGCTTCTCCCCTTCAGGAGCTCAGATATGAGGAGCTTCGCTCCCGTCGTCTTCCCAACTTGCCTGGGTCCCATCACTACGTTCATGGAGGAGGGCTCAAGGGAGACCTTATCTATCCAGGAGGGCCTCCATTTCACCTTGCTTTCATTGTATTTCCTCAGATCTCTGTCTCTTGTCTCCCAGTTCTCCCACTCCCACAGGGATTCTGGGAATATATTAGCTCCTCCATCTTGTCAGTCAGCTGACAAGATATATATAAAGCTTTGTCAATGCACTGACAATATATTGCTTGAGAAAAGGAGATCTGACTAATGCAGGGAGAGCCCTTGTTTATGGAGTTCACAAGCAGTGGCTTCTCAACATAATGCTCATGAGGATGAAGGTTTAAGCCCTTTCGGTAATTTCCAGATCGATTAGATTCCGTAAGCGTGAGATGGGAAGCTGGGCTCCGATGAACTCTGTGAGAAGTCACTGCTTGTAAAAGAGGGCTTTAATCTATCTTTCCACATCATCTGAGGAGGCTCTACATCATATATCGAGAGCCAGAACACCCCAAAATTTTTATATGCAGCTCGCTCGATTGTCCTGTGGCTAGGGCTACTAGCAGGCTCAAAAAGGAGATGCTAGACCTTCTAGAGAGGGATCTGGAGTTTAGATATGCAGTTGCTGGCTATTTGGGGATTTCCGAGATATTGAAGAGACTTGATAGCCTTGAAGAGAACCAAAATAAGCTTTGGGAAGGACAAAATAAGCTGTGGGAGGAGGTAAAAGCTCTCAGAGAAGGGCAGAATAAGCTGTGGGAGGAAGTGAGGGAAATGCGTATCACGATTAGCAGGATGTCCGCTACCTTGGAGAGGCTCACCCTGACAGTCGAGGAGGAAGCGAGGAGCATGATAAAGCACAGGATAAAGCAGGATCTCAAAGTAGATATAGAGCTGAGCAGTATTTTCATTGACTCCAAAGAGGTGAACATATATGGGGCTACCGAAGATCTCTGCGTGATAGGGGAAGCCACAGTCAGATTGGGGGTGAATCTCGTTTACGAGCTCTTGGATGAGATAGAGCTAATAAGAAGTAAGAGGCCGGATCTCCTGAGGAAGAGGATCATAAAGGTCATATATACTGATTACGCTGTCCCGGAGGCCGTAGAAGCAGCTAGAAACAACAATATATGGGTAATGAGGTGGGAGAAGGACCTGACGCCCCTGAAGATAGAGGAATATAGCTGATAACTATTCAGGAGGGCCTCCATTTGACCCCGCTTTCATTGTATTTCCTCAGATCCCTAATCCCCATTCCCAGGTTCTGAGAGTGCATTACCCCCCATCTTGTCAGTCGGCTGACAAGATATAAGCTTCGCCAGTACAAAGTGGTGTTGAGAGAGGGCAAGATTTACCTTTGAGGGGAAATCATTCCTTTCCCCTGAAAGGGGGCTCAAGCCAGGGTTTCTTTCCCTCCTTCACCATCTTCGATATGTGATAACCTCTTATCACGAGCCCCGCTAAAAAAGTCTTGTAGGCTATCTCGCTCCCGTCCTCATACCACCATTTCTTCCCTATCTCAGCTACTTTCTCCGCCTCCTCTATCGTTATCTCATCCACATCCTTTGAAAAGATCTTCCTCAGGTACTCAAGGTCCTCCTTTGCTAAGGGATTCAGCTTCACGATGGAGAAAACCCTCTGCATCTCAGATCCTATCATCCTCGCCTCATCATCCCTTATCAAGCCCTTAAGACTGAGGAAGTCCAGCATGAGGGAGTTTATCGTTACAGTAGCAGGTTTCATCCCATCGAAAGCTCTCGAAATATCTCCTCTTAACCTGGAGATCTCCCCCTCAATCTTCTCGAACCTGTGATCTATTCTAGAAAACTTCCTCCCCAACCAATAAGTCACTCCCGCGAGCATTCCTATTATAGTGAGTGAGATGCTGATCACGTAGTATATTGGATCCATCGCGTAAATGACGTAATGCGGATATTTAAGGTTGATTCCTCTCCGCCGTAATGCTTTGCGCATCGAAACTCGTGCTTTCCAGTCCCTCGCAGGTTTCGATCCTCATGCTCTCATCCGAAGGCTCGGGACCTTCGGAGGAAAAGGAGATCCTCTCTCCTCAATACTCTAGTAGCATAAAGCAGTGTAGCTTTTATATCCTCAAACCGATTCTGTAGTTCTGAGTTCCTCAAGCTCATCCCAGCAGCTAGTAGCTTCAGTATGAGATCCCGCTGCTTTAATGCGCGTATCACAGGCCCAATATAATCCGTGGATCGAAGAATACTCCTGAAGCTCCAAGCCACCACTTATCCTCTCAATGAATGCGTAAAAACATACGCCATTTGTGAACCTCCTAGAAACATTCTGAGTGCTAGAGGTCATCTAGATTTAACTTTCGATTCTAAGCTCGAGATATACTCCTCAACTCTCCTGAACCATTTATAGAACTCCTCCTCAAGTCCCTCTCTCGGATACTCCCCGTTATGATGAGGAGATCCAGATCCCTGGCGTGCTCAGGCGCATAAACCGAGGAACCGAATTGGACTATCTCCACTATTTCCGGGTCGTACTCGAGTAGCTTCCTCACGACTAGTTGAATATCCATCACATATTTAAGGTCGATCCTCCTCTACCCATTTGAGGCTCTCCAGAAACAGTATGAGGTAAAGAGCCTACCCATGATGACTCATACGAGGTCCTCTGGCACTCTATCAGGCTCATATGCCACTTTTGGCATAATCCCAGCTCTTCTCAGCCTCTCCTTGACGTGAGGGTAGAGAAAAACGTACTCCTCCTCTAACTCCCTCACATAAACTGGATCTATCTCATTCAGCCTCTCTATGAGCTTCCCTACGCTCTCCTCACTCGAGAAGGAGAGCATGACAGCCGGATGGGCTGGGACATTATGATCAGCTAGATGCTTCAATGCATTGAGCTGCAGCTCGAAGGCCTCTGGCCTAGCTCCGGTGAGGAGGCTGAACTCCTCCTCGCACGCCCCTTTCAGGGATACCCTCACGTGGACCCTCCTGAACATAGAGAGGTCATAAGCCTTCTCCTCATCTATCAGGGTACCGTTCGTCTCCAGGATGAACTTGAAGCGTCCATCCTCCTCTACTAGCTCGAGGATCTTCATCAAGTGATCCCAGCATATCGTTGGCTCGTTCCCGGATACTCTGAGCAGCCTGTAGCCCCTTCTCTCAGCTATTTTTACTAAGTTGCGATATACCTCCTCGGGGCTGTAGAACCCCCAGCCCATGGCCGGATTATCCCTAGGCGTGTTGCTCCAGCAGAAGATACACCTCAGGTTGCAGCCAACGCAATCCGCAGTAGCTATTCCGCCGTACCACCTGCCCCCTCTGAACCTGTAGTACTTCCTGCTCCCATCCCTCTCGACGATCCTCCTCGTTACCTCAGCGAGTGCTATGGGATCGTAACCCCTCTCCACAGTCTAACTGAGGGGAGATCCTATAAAAACCGGATAGTTGATCCCGGATTATCCTTCAAAATAGAGCCGGAGGTCGGCGGAAATCTTTGATAATCCCTTATTATCAATTGGAGGCTCCGTCCTTAAAAGTGGAGTTCAGATCCCCTTCAAAATTATCCAGATCCTCTATCGAACATTCCACATACTCTCCCCTGACGATCTCCTCTCCGCCCTTCCTTAAGCTCTCTGGGGCATCCTCATCTGCGAGCGTCTCAATGTAGCTAGGACTTGCTTCAACTTATTGAAAGCATTCACCTCCTTGAAAAAGCTCCTCCGGAATCAGTATCCCTTCCCTCGTTAACTTCACACTCAAAGGAGGCGCCATCATTAGATTCTCAGAGAATTCAAGCTCTCGCTTTAATTCGCTGGGATCATTGATTCAATGAGTTCTTAAGCATAGCAATTCGAGATTATCATAGAGTCTCTTCGCTCTAGTTGAGCTCTTAATAATGCACGGAGACTTCATGAACTGATGACCGCGCGCTTCACGATGGGATCGGGTATCCTGTATTCATCGTTCTTCTCCAGATAACCGTACTTGATCAAATTCCCCAAGAGTTCATCGAGCCTACTGTCCGGGATCGGCCCGGTCCTAGCAGTTACATAGGCTTTTATATCGCTCCAAGAGTCCGAGCCATGGGCGACAGCTTTCATTATGGCCAAATATCTTTTTCTAGATGGTGAGATCACCTTATCAAGTTCCTCCATCACTAGCTTCGATCCCTCCTCGAACACTTTAGCCAGCGCATCTTCATGCGGGAGCTTCCTCACGGCTCTCATGTAACCGTATAAAGTGAGCCATCCGACTATACCATCGAGCGTTTTTAAAGTATACTCTATCTCATCGACCTTCGGCTCTACTCCCAACTCCCTGAAGCCTCTATGGAGGAAGTCGAAGCTCTCCTCCTCCGTGAACCTATCGACATAGACTTCCCTCCTGTACCTCCCGAATAGAGGTGCTCCAGGCTCATCGATCCTCAGAAAATCCCTTAAAACCCCAATTTCGCTTCCAGAGAGCAGGAAACTGAGATTTTCCAAGTTATCAACTGCCCACGCGATTATCCCATCGTATCTGATGTTTGAAAACCTGAGGTACTGAGCTTCATCAAACGCGAAGACGAACCTCTCACCCCTCTCCTCGCACCAATCGTTAACCCTGGAGAGGACATCCGTGAGGGACACCTTGGCATTGGGCTCTATCTCAATGCCGATCTCCCCAATTCTCAGTCCCTTTATCCTACTGATAGCATCCCTTAAGCCTAAATAAAGTTTCTCACTGGCTTTCATTTGCTCCCTGAATCCTTCTAAGATATACTTGACCAAGAGGGGCATCGTCACAGTGTTCTCACTGAAGTAAAGCTTCCTTATGTCCAGAAGGACGTGAGGATAATCCCCCAGGGAGACTCTTATTAAACTCGTCTTCCCAATCCTCCTTATCCCATAGACTATGATCAACCTCTCCCTCAAGTTCAACGCTTCTGAAATACTCCTGAGCTCCTCCTCCCTATCGTACAAGTCCTCCTTCCTCTCCTTCGGGTTCACATCGAAGTACGTTACTAACTCCCCCCGTTAGTTACTAACTCCCCCCGTTAGTGAGCACCACCGAATTAAAAGCTATGCATTCCAGCCCTGGGTAGCTATTCAAGGGAGGAGCTTCGCCGCTTCCCTATAGACAGGATCGAGGAATTCATATCTGCTTATCACGCTCATATCCTCCAAATTCCTGATGATATTGCTCAGGACGCTGCTTGAAATCGTGGATCCCTCCCTCTCCTCAACGTACTCCTTAATATCGCTCCAGCTCCTCTTCCCCTCTGCTATAGCCCTTAAAACTAGCCCATATCTCCTGGGATTATCCCTTATCATGTTCTTAAGCTCCTCCAGAGCAGTCCTCACTGCCATGATCTTTATCCTCTCTAAGCTAATTCCACTCGAGTAAGCGTTCCCGAAGAAAGTAAGCCATCCCGGTATCCCATCGAACTCCTCGTAAGCTCTCTCCAGGACTTCCTCACTAACCCTCAGATTCAACTGCTCGAAGCCCTTACTCAGGAAATCGATCGATTGATCCCTGCTCAGCCTATCCAACTTCACCTCAAAGTAGAACCTCCCATAGAGGGGTGAGCTGGCGTCCTCAACACCTACGAAATCATGAAGGAGGCCCGCCTCGGATCCAGTCAGGATGAAGGTTATATTCCTATTGTAATCGTAGGAATGAGCGAGGGCATCTTTCAACTCATTTGACTGAGGTCCCCTGAGCCTCTGAGCTTCATCAATAGCTATGATAATCTTCCTCTCATTGAGCTTATCGAATAGCTCTATGAGGCTCAGGGAATCCCTCCCCCTCCAAGAGAGCTCAACCTCGAGGCCCATGACCCTTATCCCCCTTATCCCTGAGATGAGATCCCTCAGCTTATCGAGGGAGCTAGTGAGCCCGTGAGCTATGAGCCTGTAGAGATCGGCCCTGCTGTAGTTCCTCCTGAGCCCTCTAGCATCTACTATCACTGCTGGAATATCTACCTCATTCAGGGCCACTTTGAGCACTGAAGTCTTTCCAATCCTCCTTATCCCAGTTATGAGGATGAGGGGCCTCCCAACGTTCCTCTTTATCTCATCTATCTCCCTCTCCCTATCGTAAAGGTCCTCCCTCCTCTCCTTCGGTCTCTCATCGAAGAGCACTTCTGCCCCAGAAGTTAACTTCTGCCCCAGAATAAAAGCCTTACCCACGGTTAAGTTAAAATATTCTTGTATTCCATCTAAATATTATTCAGACATCCATGTGAAATTTATTTAATGGTAAAATAGAACATTGATTTGATATTATTTTTATCATTATCTGCACGAAATATTACAGCTATCCACTAACGTCAGGGGAGCGTTAAAGGGAGCTGCAATTCGGCTATTGCCTCCATAACCTTCTGGATGGGAGGGCCTAGGGTCGTACAATAGCTTAAAAAATTGAACATTTCAGCCCCTTCGGGGGTGCCAGGAGTGGACTACAAAACGGTGGTCGGACTGGGGATCACAGTATTCCTGACAGTTTCTCTAGTCATGAGGAGCCGTAGGCCTCAGATACCCGTTTGGAGCATCATGGCTTTCACATCATTCCTCACGATCGTCTCGGGTTTGGTGGGCCTGGATGAGCTCGAATCCGTCATAGATCTGGATGTGATACTATTCCTCATAGGCATGTTCACTATCGTGGGGCTCGCGGAGTCCTCAGGGCTCCTGGCGATGGTCCCCTCATGATTCATATCGATGTTTAAGAGCAGGTACTCCCTGATATACGCATCATCGCTGCTCTTCGGTCTCTTAGCTGCGGTAGCTATGAACGATACCGTAGCCCTCCCTGAACTCCACATCCTGCAGGAGGTGAAGGGAGGCTGAGGATATGAGCAGCACAGCGATTGATAGGGGGACCTTTCTCATCATCCCACTAGCCACTTTAATAAATGAGAGGGGATAGCTCGAGGGACTCGGGATCAGGGCACTGTAAGTAATG